>ENA-UOJE01001285-UOJE01001285.1-human-gut-metagenome-genome-assembly--contig:-C23-NODE-1285-length-23164-cov-6.487689_pt1 | contig 23164 bp, 10 predicted proteins | sample MGYA00242341_ERZ723888 | MGnify/ENA metagenome assembly ERZ723888 | reverse complement strand
GGCATCACCGGTCTGAGGGTCACAGTAGGCATCGTACCCGGCGACCGAGAGCGCCGTGATCCTGCTGCCCGACATCGTGCCGGCGAGCGTGAACGTGAGCTTCGGCCGTTCGTGCCCCAGCGTCAGGGCGACGGCCTGCGCCGGGGCGACCTCCTTCAGCTCGGCCGAAAGCCAGTCCGCGGCGAGGAATGCTTCCTTCTCCCGCTGGTCTTTGGCGATGGCGCCGCCCTGTGCCTGGCGTACGGCCTCCTCCGGCCAGTATACCTTGACGGAGGCCAGGGCGCTTCCGTCCACCGGGAAGTAGAGCACGTCGTCCGGGGTGGCGCCCGCCAATGTCCCGTCCGCATAGATATAGGTCGTTGTCCGGGCCTTTACGCTTACCGAGGCCCCGGCCATTCCCCGAAGGCCGAAGTAGTCGTCCGCCGCGTAGTTCGCCGCCGCCCGGCTTCCCGGGCTGATGCCTGCGACGCTGAGCCGGACGGGCATCGCGGCGTCGAAGGGTTCCTGCTCCGAGCAGGAACTTCCGGCCAGGAGCGCCGCCGCGGCACAAATGAGTAAGGATTGTTTCATAGTTTATCAGGTTTAGGTTGTTTCTCCCGTGGTGCGGTATAACAAAAATAGTCCGCCCGCCTGACTTAAATTATCCCGGAATTATCAAATACTATTACGTTTCCGCCATTTGCCTTCCCTGCCCGGCCGGAGGGGCCATGCGTCTTGATCCCGTGCGGGGGCTGGAAACGGAAAAGCGGCCGGATCCGTGTCCGGCCGCCTCTCCGTCCCTGCGGGTTCGGGCTATTTCCTGCGGTGTTTTTCGGCATACTCCTTGGGCGAAAGCCCGAAATGCTCGCGGAAGCATTTGGTAAAATAGGAGTGTGAGTTGAACCCTACGCTGTACATGATCTCCGAGATGCGGGTGTCGCTTTGCGCGAGGTATTGCGCCGCCCGTTTGAGCCGCACGGTGCGGATGAATTCGTTGATCGACTCCCCGGTGAGCGCCTTGACCTTGCGGTAAACCTGCTGGTAGGAGTAGCGCGAAATCTCGCACAGCTCCTGTATGCCGAACTCCGAGTTGTCGATATTCTGTTCGATGGCCTTGACCAGCGTGTCGATGAACTTGTCGTTTTCCGATTCGATCTGGATTTCCGAAGGGTCGGTGAGCAGCTTCTGGCGGTATCGTTCGCGCAGTTTGATGCGCTGCTCGATGAGCGAGTTGACCCGCGTGCGCAGCGTCTTGATGCTGAACGGCTTGGCGATATACCCGTCTGCGCCTGCCGAATACCCCTCGGCGCGGTTCTCCTCGTCGCCCTTGGCCGTGAGCAGCAGGAACGGGATGTGGCAGGTGAGCAGTTCCGCTTTGCTGCGGCGGCACAGTTCGAAGCCGTCCATGCCGGGCATCATCACGTCGCTGACCACCAGGTCGGGGTAGATGTTTCGGATCTGCTCCCAGCCGTCGTTGCCGTCGTGTGCCGTGTATATTTCGTACTGTTCTTCGAGGTTTATGCGCAGGAAATTCCGCATGTCCTCGTTGTCCTCGACGATGAGCACCTTCGGGTTGCGCTCGGCGGATCCCGCTTCGGGCTGCCTTTCCGCAGTCCCGCTGGCGGGTGCCGCCCCCGCCGGGTCGACCGGGAGCGTGAACGTGAAGGCGCTGCCCCGGCCCGGGGCGCTCTCCAGGGTCAGCGTGCCGCCGTGCAGCTCGACGAAATCCTTAGCGAGCATCAGCCCGATGCCCGTGCCCCGGATCGACTCGAACGACGGGTTGCTGCCCTGGTAGAACCGCTCGAAAATATGTTCCCGGTCGGCCTCCGTGACGCCTATCCCGGTGTCCGACACCTCGACTGCGGCGAACCGTCCTTCGTCGCTGCGGCGCAGCGAAACCGTTATGCCGATATGCCCGTTGTCGGGCGTGAACTTGAAGGCGTTGGAAAGCAGGTTGTACAGCACCTTCTCGACTTTGTCGCTGTCGAACTGGAAGGTGAGCTCGGGTTCGGAGGCTTCGAAATCGTAGTCTATTCCCCGGCGTTGCGCCTGATAGGCGAACGATTCGTAAATCCTGTGCACGAACGAGACGAACTCGCCCGTGCTGGGGTTGAGTTTCATCTTCCCGTTGTCGAACTTGCGCAGATCCATGATCTGGTCGATCAGCCGCAGCAGCCGTTCGCCGTTCTGCCGCATGAGCGAGAGCTGCTCCAGCTGGCGCTTGTCCCGGATCTGTTCCCCGAGGCTCTCTATGGGGCCCAGGATGAGCGAAAGCGGGGTTTTGAATTCGTGCGATACGTTGGTGAAGAAACGCATCTTGACCTGGTTCAGTTCTTCGGTCTTCATGCGTTCGAGTTTTTCGAGCCGGAGTTCCGAGAGGAGTTTCATTTTGGTGAGCGTCAGGTTGTAGGCTACGACGATCACCACGGCGACCAGCACCCCGTAGATCAGGTATGCCCACCAGCTCAGCCACCAGGGCGGCAGGATGCGCACCTCGATCCGCGCCGTGCGGTCGCTCCATATCCCGTCGGAGTTGCAGCCCCTGACCGTGAAGAGGTACCGACCCGGCGAGAGGTTCGAATAGGCGGCGTAGTTCTGCGTGCCGCCCGTCATCTGCCACTCCTTGTCGTACCCTTCCAGCCGGTAGGCGTACTTGTTGTTCGACGATGCGAAGTTGAGCAGCGAAAAGTAGAAACGGAACGAATTTTCGTTGTGCCGCAGCCGCAGCCGGTCGCTGTGCAGGATCGAGCGTGGCAGTACGACGCGTTTGCCGATCCGGTGTCCGGGGCGCACCTCTTTGTTCCACAGGCTGAACGATGTGACGACCGTCGGCGCCTTGTCCTCGTTGAGCAGGATCGCGTCGGGGTGGTAGCGGATGTAGCCCCCGTCGCCGCCCATGTAGATATGGCCCTGCGGGCCGATGAAGAAGCTGTTGTAAATCAGTTCGTCGATCCTCAGATCCCGGTTGAGGTCGCAGACGATCTTGTTTTTCCGCACCGGGTCGTACATGATGAGCTTGTTGGTCGTGGCGGCCCAGATGCGGCCGCGGCTGTCCGACGTGAGCGTGCGGATCGACTGCGAGAGGTCGAGGTCGTTGTCGAAACGCTCGAACTGCCCGCTCGCCGGGTCGAGTTTGCAGAGGCCCCGGTCGGTGCCCGTCCACACATTCCCCTTACGGTCAACGTGGATGGTGTAGATGCGGTTGCTTATCAGGCTGCGGGGGTCGTCCGTGCGCACCTTGTACTGTATGAAGCGGTCGTTGCGCTTTTCGTATTTGAATAGCCCCTCCTGCGTGGCCGCGAACCAGATGTTGCCCTTTGCATCCACGTCGAAATAGCCGATGTCGCAGTTGTCCGAGTTGATGATGCCGCTGATGAGCCGGGTCTTGTAGCTCAGGTGCGAGATACCGCCGTCGGGGCGGTAATGCGGGGTGATGAAGCAGAGTCCGCTGCTGATGTTGGTCACGATGTCGTGGTCGGCGTCCTCCTTGATGTCGTAGATGTATTTGAGCGAGAAGTTCTGGTTCGAGTGCTCGGCGCGTACGAAACGGTCGCGCGCGGCATCGTAGTAGTCGATCCCGTCGTTGGTTCCCAGCCACAGGGTGCCGTGGCTGTCGCGGATAAGCCGCTTGGCGATGCTGTGCGAAACCCCTTTGTCGGCCATGTAACGCGTGTATCCTGCGTCGCGTCGCGTGCTGTCGTACCGCAGGACGCCTTCGTTCGTGGTGAGCCACAGGCTGTGGTCGGGGGTTCCGAGCAGGTCGTTGACGATGACTTTGCGTTCGGCCCCTTTCCTGTCGTTGGTCAGGCGGACGCAGTCGATCTTCTTGCGTTTGAGGTCGAGTTTGGCCAGTCCGCTGTCGGTGCCGATCCAGACGATGTTCTGCCGGTCGCGGAAAAGCGTGCGCAGCGAGTTGTTGGGCAGCGACGTCGGGTCGGACAGCGAACTGTAATAGGCGCTGGCCTGATGGCTGCGGGTGTCGTAGAGCGTGAGCCCGTCGGCCGTTGCGAGCAGCAGGTGCGTGTCGTCGTAGCTGAGGATGCTCTTTATGTCGTTGTCCGTAAGTCCGCCGTCTTCCGCGCGGAGGGTGCCGAGCGGCTGCTCGGGATGCCGGATGTCGAGGACGACCAGGCCGCTGGAACTTCCGACGTACAGCAGGTCGGGGGTGTTCTCCGGGATATACAGCGCGTTGACCAGGTTGTTGTAGGTGTCGTTGGGCAGCTTCCGGCTCCGGGTTTCATAGCGGACGAAACTGTTGTCCGTGGGGTTGAAGCGGTAGAGTCCGTCGAAGGTGCCGAGCCACAACATCCCGTGCCGGTCGGCGCAGATGCTGCGGATTTCGTTGGCCATCCGGTCGAATGCGTCGGGTACCAGTACGAAATAGTTGATATAGCGTTTCCGCAGGTCGAGGCGGATCAGCCCTTCGAGCGTCCCGACCCACATCACCCCTTGCGGATCGTCGTGGATGCAGCGGATGCGCAGGTTGTTGAGCAGCCGCAGCGAGTCGTTGTCCGCATGGTATTTCACGAAACTTTCCGTCACGGGGTCGTAGAGGTCGAGCCCTTTCTCGGTGCCGATCCACAATTCGCCCGTGCGTGTGAGGTGTATGCAGTTGATGAACGAGGCGCTGACCGACGTCGAATCCCCGGGGTTGTAGCGGAACGTTTCGAAATTGTAGCCGTCGTAGCGGTTGAGCCCTTCGGCCGTCCCGAACCACATCAGCCCCGTACTGTCCTGTGCCACGGCGAAAACCATTTTGTCCGACAGCCCCGCGTCGATCGAGAGGTTGGTGAAATGGAGGTTCGTGACCTGTCCCCACAGGGGCAGCCAGCAAAACAGCAACAGTCCGGCAGCAAGGTGTTTCATCGGTCGTAATTTAAAATGCTACGACAAATATACCTGTTTTTTGCATCATTCCGCCTGTTTGTCCCACAGGAAAACCGCACACTCTTCGGCTCCGAGCCTGACGGAGGTGCCCCTGGGCGACGCTTCGCCGCATAACCGGCGCGCCGAGGCTGGCAGCGGCCGCGAAAGCCCTATTTCGACGGCGTGCGGGCGTTTGTTGACCAGTACGGCCAGCCGTTGCGACGGAGACTCCATCAGGCGCATCAGCACCCCGTCCGCCGGGCGTGAGAAGTGCAGCGGGGCACGGTCGATCTGCCCGCGGCAGTAGGTGCCGTAGAAATCCGCGACCCCTTTGTTGTCGCCGTGCCAGCCGCCCAGCTCGACGAGCGAGGGAAGCCACACGGCCTCGCCCTTGCCGTAGCGGTGGCGGGTGCCGACCACGTCGTCGCCGTGCATGGCGATCGCCTGCGCCCTGTCGGGTCGGAGTATTCCTTTCCACAGATGTGCGGGCAGGGTCGTGGCAGGGGTGTCGCATGCGATCGTAAAATAGGGTGCGACGGCCTTGTACTCGCTGATCTGTGCGCCGAAACACCTGCGCAGCGGAAAGTCGTCCATCAGGATGCAGTGCATGTTCTGGTCGTAGAATCCGGTGAGCCCCGTGGCGATCATCCGGCCGCCTTTACGGACGAAATCGTCGAGCCGTTCCCATGCCCCCGAAGGCAGTGCCACGAGGTTCGTCAATACGATCGTTTTCCCCTGTGGGTCGCTCCAGTCGTAAGCGTCCATTTCGCAGACTTCGGGAACCACGCCCCAGGCGGCGATGGCTTCATAGGCTCCCGCGAGCGATTTCATGGTTGCGCTGGCCTTGCGCCCTTCGTAACGGCCGTCGTCCGACACCGCCGCATTCTTTTGCTGCGTGCGGAGCGATTCGGTGTTGTAAAGGAGCGTGATGCCGCTCCGTACGGGCCGGGCCTCGCGGAAAAAGCTTTTGTGGGCTTTCGCCGTGAGGGCGACTTCCGAGGCCGCTGTCAGGCGGTCGCTCGGCCGCCCCTGGAAATCGAGCATACCCCATTCGCCGGCTTCGAGTGCCGACGCCCGCTGGTTCAGCGTCCAGAAGATCACCCCTTCGGCGCCTGCGGCGATACCCGTCCAGAGCCATTGCGTGATCTCCCGCGCCGTGGGGCAGAGTACCTCCCTTCCGCTGGCCGTGACATTGCCGCCCTGCATTTCGGTGATCCAGAACGGGTTTTTCCCGGCTCCGGAGCGGATGATGTCGGCCATGAGCGAGATTCCCAGCGGGTATTGCGCCCGGGTGAAATAACCGAAGTGCCAGCTCAGGTGCATCGACACGCCCAGCGAGGTCAGAAACCCTTCGTAGGCGGGGAAATCGTAGTCGGTGAGGTTGTCCAGAAGCTGGTGGGGATTGATGTGTTTGTGGTGCGCAGGGTCGTGCAGATCGACCTGCGATGCGATCCATCCCAGGTACCACGTCGTGAAGTCGGTGTGGAACCGCTCTTGCGTGAAGTCGGCTTTCAGGTAGCCGTTGTCGTAGGCCGGAGTCTGCTGTGCGGCTTTCCAGCGTGCGAAAACCTCGTCGGTCAGGTCGTTTCGCCCGGGCCCCGTTCCGCCCGTCCCCGGTTCGTTCTGCAACACCCAGGTGTCGAGGGCGGGATGCCCCCTGAAGTGGCTCACGACGGCTTCGATGTAATCGGCGATTTCCAGCAGGTGGGCTTTCGAGCGGGGGAATTTGAATCCGCCCACGTCGCCCAGCTCGTCGGTCGGCGGGAAGAGCGTGGCGAAGAGTTTTACGCCGTGTTTCCCGGCGGCATCGAATGCTTTGTCGTAAAGCGTGAAATCCCACGATCCGTCCGGGCGCAGCATGTGCGCCCCGAACATCCGGATGCGTGCCGTTTCGAATCCGTGCTGCGCGAGTATCCTGAAGAACCCGTCGATCTGCTTGTCGGTCTGCCCCGGTTCGATGAACACCTGCGCCCCGATCTGCGGGTATTCGGTGCGTTGCGGGTAAAGGGGTTGGCACAGGAATCCCAACGCCAGTAACAGGATTATCTTTTTCATGGTCTATCGTTTGTTGCAAAGCCTCCGGCCGTTGCGGATTGCTTCGGATTCGTTGTTGCAGGGAAGTAGCGTGAATTTATAGGCATAGCGTTTTGCCAGCAGGCGGTACTGCTCTGAGGGGCGCGCATTCAGGCTCCAGGTATCGGTTCCCCCGACCCCGGCCTGTACGCAGTCTATGTTGACCGTCAGGGCATCCGGAAGCCGCTCCACTTCGGTGACGTGGCGTGCCCTGTCGAGCGCCTCCTGCGTGCAGTCCCATACCGACATGCTCAGGGGGCTGTCTCCCGCGATCTGGATGCCGTGCCCGTTGCCCTCCGTCAGCGTGAGCCAACGCACTGCGCAGCGGTTGCCGTTCTCCTGCGGGGTGATGTAGTCGTGCATGAAGTCCCCGGGCGTACCCCGGTAGAGGCCGAGCAAAGCACCGCACGAGCGGTCGGAGTAATTTTCCTGGGGCCCTTTGCCGAAGTAGGCCATCCTCCCCAGTGTATTGGGAACCCGGGTTCGGAGCCCCGCGCGCAGCGGTTCGGGCAACTGCCCGGCGATCTGCAGGTCGTATGCCACGGCCAGCGCCCCCGTGCCGTCGAGCGTATAAACCAGCGTCAGCCGCACGCTGTCGGGAACCCCCTTTTCGACGTGCACCGTCCCTGCGGTTTCGTCGATGCGGATGCCTTCCGTCCGGATCCTTCCGGGCATCTCTTTCCAGCATCCGGCGATCTGCCCGACGCGCCATCCGCGCCAGTCGTTGTCGGTCGACGCCCGCCAGAAGTTCGGCCGCAGGGTGTCGCATACCAATGCCTTCCCGCGTACCGTATAGGAGACCAGGTAGCCGCTTCTGCGGTCGATTTCCGCCCGGACACCCGCGGCGCTCAGCACGATGCGCTCCCCGTCCTGCGAGACGGCCGCCCTGCCTGCGGCGGGTTTATGCGCGGGAGCCTTGTAGAAAGGCAGTCCGAACTGCTCTTGCGCAGCGATGTGCCCGGCCCCGGCGTAAGGGGTCGCCCGTTTTTCCCGGGCCTGTACGCGGAGCAGGTATTCGGCGCCGGGTTCGGGCTCGAAGGGGCGGAACCCGACGGTGGCCGGGGCGCTCTTGCCCGCGGGCGTCGTCGGCACGTCGAAACTGCCGCGTTGCAATACGCCCTTGTCGGTCGATATTTCCCAGGTGAAGTCGTAGCGGTCGGTAGAGGAGAAGAAATTACGGTTGTGTACGACACCCCTTCCGGCAGCATGGTCGTCCGCCGTGAACCCGATGGGCTGGAATACGTATTTGCACTCCAGTGCCGCGGGCTTCAGCGTACGGTCGGGGTTGACGATGCCGTTGCAGCAGAACGCCGCGTCGTGATGCTCCCCTGCCGGTTCGAAATCCCCGCCGTAGGCCCAGTAGGTGCGTTGGCAGGTATCTTTTTTGACCAGCCCCTGCTCTGCCCAGTCCCAGATATGGCCGCCCAGCAGTCCCTCATGGCTGCGGATGACCGTCCAGTAGTCGTTCAGCCCGCCGGTCGAATTTCCCATCGAGTGAGCGTATTCGCACATCAGCACGGGGCGGTCGATCCGCGGGTTGAGGGCCATGCGCTCCAGCTCCCCGACCGTGGGATACATGCGGCTCACGATATCCACGTAGGCGGGGTCGGTCGGATTGCCGCCGTCCTGCGGCTGTTGCGGGGTGCCCGGCTTCCCGTCTGCGGGGGCAGCACTGGTGAATACGGCCGCCGAAGTGCGCCTGAGGGGTATGTAAAGCGGGCTCGCAGGTTGTCCCTGCGCCCCTTCGTAGTGGATCAGGCGCGTGGGGTCGTAATCCTTGGCCCAGCCGGCTGCCGCCGCGTGCGCCGGGCCGCATCCCGATTCGTTGCCCAGCGACCACATGACGATGGAGGGGTGGTTGCGGTCGCGGACGACCATCCGGCTTACACGCTCCAGGAACGGAACGGCCCACTCCGGGTCGTTCGAGAGCTTCCCGCCCGAACCGTGGCTCTCGATGTTGGCTTCGTCGATGACGTAAAGGCCGTAGCGGTCGCACAGCTCGTAGAAATAGGGGTCGTTGGGGTAGTGGGACGTACGTACGGAGTTGAAATTCAGCAGTTTCATCAGTCTTACGTCCTGTTCCATCCCTTCGCGCGTGACGGTCTTTCCCGTATATTGGTCGTGGTCGTGGCGGTTTACGCCGTAGAGTTTCACGGGGACGCCGTTAACCAGCATCTCGCGTCCGCGGAGCCGGACGTCGCGGAACCCGACCTTGCAGCTGCGCGATTCGGCGACCTGCCCGTCATCGTTGCGCAGGGTCAGCACGAGGGTGTAGAGCGCAGGGTTCTCGGCGCTCCATTTTTCGGGCGCCGCGATGCGCTGCTCCATCAGTGCGAAGTAGACGTTGTCGCGTTGCGGGTAAGCCTCCGACAGGATTTCTTCGACCGGTAGTCCCATTTCACGGCCTTCGGGCGTCCCGTCGGGGGCATAGAGTTGCGCCCGCAGATGCCATCCTGCCGCCGGGGTGCCCTCGCGCAGGTCGATCGTGGGGCGTATCTGCAACAGCGCGTCGCGCATGTCGCCGTCGAGCAGCGTCCGCACCCCGAAGTCGCCGATGGCCACGTCGGGTTTTGCGGCAAGGTATACTTCGCGGTGTATGCCCGCCATGCGCCAGTGGTCGGCATCTTCGAGGTAACTGCCGTCCGTCCATTTGAAAACCTTCACGGCGAGCGTGTTCTCGCCCGGTCGCAGCAGGCCGGTGACGTCGAATTCCGAGGGCAGGCAGCTGTCCTCGGAATATCCTGCCAGGGTGCCGTTGACCCAGACGTAATAACCCGAGTATACACCCCCGAAGTGCAGTACTACCCGGTCGCCTTCCCAGCTTCGGGGTACGGTGAATTTTCGGACGTAGCATCCCGTCGGGTTGTCGCGTGTGATCGACGGCGGCCTGAACTCGAACGGATAGGGGATATTGGTGTATATCGGATACCCGTAGCCCTGCATCTCCCAGCACGAGGGAACCTCTATCTCGTCCCAGTCCCCGAGGTCGGCGCCCGGTTGCCAGAACCCTTCGGGGCTTTGGGCGGCGTCTTCCGCAAAACGGAATTTCCAGACGCCGTCGAGCGGCATCATCCGTGATCGGGCGCGGTCTCCCGCCAATGCATCCTGCGGGGTCTTGTAGGAGTAGGAGGTGGCCCGGGCGGGCAGGCGGCGCAGGGCGTTGACGTGCTGGTCGGCGTCCCATCCGTCGGCGGCTGTTGCGGCGCCGTATGCAAGCGTGCACAGGAGGATTGCCGTAAGTCGTTTCATAGTTCGGATAAGGTAGAGTTTTCGATGGAACAAATATAGGAATACTCCACCCGCCGGATTTGCACGGATTTATCAAAAATTAACAGAAAACCGGCCTTTCGCCCCTCCTGCGCTGTCCCGACGAAAATGTGTTAGCATCTGCTGAACCGGTTACATTCCGTGCGCGGGGAATTCCCTACTTTTATCCTGTCGCTCAAACCTAAGACTACGACCTATGAAACGACTCATCCTTTTGACCTGCCTCCTTGCCTTCGTGTCGGTAGCGGAGGCGTGGGCCAAGCGCCCCGGGCGCTCCTTCAGGCGCTCTTTCGTCCAGGTAAGCGCCCGGGATCCCCGTTATTTCTGCCTTTCGGACGGGCAGCCGTATATCCCCGTGGGATGCAACATCGCCGCGATGGGGTCGGTTGCCGACATGGAACATTACCTCGGGGAGATGCACCGCCACGGCGCCAATTTCGGCCGCGTGTGGCTCAACACGGGCCTCTTCGAGATCGAAACCCGCTACGGCGAGGTGGACAGCGCCAAGCTCGTGCGTATCGACCGCCTGCTGGAGCTCGCCGACCGGTACGGCATCAAGATCAAATTCTGTATCGAGAGTTTCCGCCATATCCGACCGGGCGTGAACAAGTGGGACACCAAAGCCTCGTACCATACTTCCAACGGCGGCCCGTTTGCCGATGCCGACGATTATATCACCTCGCCGCGGGGGGAAGAGGAGTTCCTGCGCCGCGTGCGCATCTTCCGCGAGCGTTACGGCGACCATCCCGCCGTTTTCGGCTGGGAGCTGTGGAACGAAATGAACGCCGTGGAGACGCCCGAGGAGCACCTGCGCGCGTGGAATGTCCGTATGCTGCCGCGTGTGAAGGAGATCTTCCCGAAAAACCTGGTGATGCAGAGCCTCGGCTCGCTCGACCGGGAGTCGAGCTTCCCGATTTATGAATTCATCAACCGCCTGCCTTCGAACGAGGTGGCGCAGGTGCACCGCTATATCGACGAGGGTGCCGAACTGGCCGTGTGCGGCGCCCCGGTCGACAGCATGGCCTCCGATGCCATCGCCGTGCTGCGCGGATACGGCCTCCGCAAACCGATGCTGCTGGCCGAGTCGGGCGCCGTGAAACCCGTGCATACCGGCCCCCATCCTATATATAAGGTAGATACGATGGGTTCCGTGCTCCACGACGTGCTCTTCGCCCCCTTTTTCAGCGGGGCCGCCGGGCCGGGGCACCTCTGGCATTGGGATCACCATATCGACAAGCAGCATACCTGGTTCCAGATGGGGCGCTTCGCGCGTGCCGTCGAAGGTGTCGACCCCCTCCGCGAAGGGTTCGAACCCGTGCGCCGCGATACGGCGGGGCTGCGGGTCTATGTGCTGCGGGGCGAACACACGCTGCTTGCCTGGTGCCGCGATACGGTGAGCACGTGGCGGCACGAGCTCTCCGAACGCATTCCGGCACAGCGACTGTCCGGCCTGCAGGTCGACTTCACACCGCTGCTCGGCGGGCGCAGGGTGAAGAAAGTGCGGATCTACGACCCCTGGCGGGACGAGTGGGTGCGCGCGTCCCGCCGTGCCGACGTATCGCTTCCGGACTTCACGCGCTCGGTGGTCGTCCGGATCGAATATTGAAGCGCAGGAGGGTGGATGATGAAAACGGACAAATAAATGATAAATCCGTTCTTTATATCCCTGTTCCGTCTTCCTAAATTTGTTGTAACGAAAATCCTGAAGCATAACCAAACCTATCAGCCTATGAAAGAAAAAGACGCTCCGACCTTTTCGATTTTGTGATCCGGCCCTCTCGGTGAACCTCAGTGCGGGCCTGTCCCGCGGCGGCGATTCTCCCCGCGGGACGCAATCAACCAACTACAACCTAAATACCTATGAAAATGAACCATTATTTGAATGTGCCGGGGCTTCTGCGCAGATTCGCGAAGATCGGGCTGGCTCTGCTGCTCGTCCTGTCGGTCGCTTTCGGCGCCGGTGCGCAGGACGTCTCCCCTGCCAGGGTCTCCGGGACGGTCGTCGACCAGCAGGGCATGCCGGTCGTCGGGGCCGGAGTGGTCGTCAGGGGAACCCAGACTGGCTCCGTGACCGACCTCGACGGGCGTTTCACGGTCATGGCGGCCAAGGATGCGACGTTGACAGTTTCATTTATCGGCTATACCACCCGGGAGGTGCCCGTAGGAACCCAGACCGATATCCGCATCGTGCTCGAGGAGAATGTCCAGAGCATCGACGATGTGGTGGTGGTCGGCTTCGGCACCCAGAAGAAGGAGACCGTCACCGGCGCCATCGGGCAGCTGTCGGGCAAGGAGCTGATGCGCTCTCCCGTGACCAATATTTCCAATGCCCTCGTAGGGCGTATCGCCGGTATGGCCGCCGTCCAGAAGACCGGCGAGGCCGGCTTTGAGGAGTCCACGATCCGCGTGCGCGGCGTGGGGACGTATGCCGGCGACCAGAATCCGCTGATCGTCATCGACGGCATCGTGCGCGACATGACGGCCTTCAACATGCTCGACCCGAACGATGTGGAGCACGTCAACGTGCTCAAGGACGCTTCGGCGACAGCCGTGTACGGCGTACGCGGTGCCAACGGCGTCATCATCGTGACGACCAAGCGCGGCCGCGAAGGCAGCCTGAAAATCTCGTTCACGGCCAATGTCGGCTTCACCTCCCCGACGACCCTGCCCAGCCTGGTCAATTCCTACGACTATGCCGTGCTGCGCAACGAGGCGTTCGCCAACGACGGCAAGCCCGACGACATCAAGGTCTTTTCGCAGGACGAACTGTGGAAATTCCGGCATAACCGCGACTATACGCCCTCCGAGGTCGAGGCGATGGGACACCTTTCGCCCGAACAGAAACAGGCGCTGCTCGACAGCCCCGCCATCTACTACGGCAGTACGGACTACATGAAGCGGATTTTCGACGCCGGGGTGTCGCCCCAGCAGCAGTACAGCGTCAATATCTCCGGCGGTACCGAAAAGGTGGCCTTCTTCACCTCGGTGGGGTATTCCAACCAGAAGAGCCTCACCAACGACTTCGGGTTCAGCGATGCGGCCTCTAACTCGGGCAGCCACAAATATAATTTCCGCACCAACTTCGATTTCAACATCATCCCGCTCACCGAGATCAATGTTTCGCTCTCGGGGCAGGTGCGCGAGACGAAGATCATCACCGACCGCAACAGCAGCGTGGACATGTGGGGCCGTTACCGCGACCTGATGCTCAACATCTACGAAGCCCCGCCCTTCTCGGCGCCGGGCGTCTCCGACGGCCGCATCATCACCGATTATGCCGGCGGTACGATCATGGACAGCAACAAGGGCGCATGGGGCAAATCCCCGATCGCCTACATGCTCGAAAAGGCACAGGCGCGCATCAACCAGAGCAGCCTGAATACCTCGATCCGCATCCGCCACCGGATGGATTACCTCGTCGAAGGGCTTTCCGTACGCGGGGCGTTGTCGTATGACCATTATTTTACCAAGACGCTGCGCGTCACCCCCAACCTGCCCGTCTATTCGATCACGCGCAACCCCGCCGATCCGGCCGAGCTGCTCTATTACGGCGGCGAACACAATGCCAAATCCTACGAGGAGACCGGCTGGGGCAAAAATCGCAAGGTCTATGTCGAGGCCGGCATCGACTTCAGCCGCGATTTCGGCAAGCACGCCGTCACGGCCATGGCGCTCGTCACCGGCGAACGCTACACCTCGCCCGGGCTGAAGTATAACGTCCCCCGCGGCTATTACGGTGTGGTGGGGCGTGTCACCTACGGTTACGACCAGCGTTACCTGGCCGAATTCAACATGGGATACAACGGTTCCGAGAACTTCGCGCCCGGCAAGCGGTTCGGGTTTTTCCCGGCCGTTTCGGTAGGCTGGGTCGTATCGAACGAACCGTACTTTCCGAAGAACGACATCCTCACGTGGCTCAAGTTCCGCGCCTCGTACGGGCAGACCGGCAACAGCGAGATCGGCGGCGACCGCTTCCTTTTCCTGCCCGGCACCTGGGGCAGCCACAGCTACGGCCCCTGGAACGGTTCCCCGCTCGACGGTTAATTCTTCGGCTCGACTAAAGGTTCGGTCAATAACCCGGCCTTCCCCGGCAAATACGAACAGTCGACGGGCAACCCCGACGTCACGTGGGAGAAGAAGGAGTCGTACAACATCGCCGCCGAGGTGCGCATGTTCCGCGACCGGCTTTCGGTCACGGTCGACCTGTTCGAGGAGAAGCGCAACAACATCCTCACCAAACTGGGGGTCACGCCGGGCATCATCGGCCTGAGCGGCAGCGCCCTGCCGCCCGTGAACGTGGGGCGCATGAGCAACCGGGGTTACGAGATACAGGTCTCGTGGCGCGACAACGTCGGCACGGATTTCTGGTATGAAGTGGGCGGACAGGTCTCCTATGCCGTCAACAAGATCGACTACAAGGCCGAACCCTCCTACATGTACGCCTGGATGAACGAAACGGGCTTCGCCTACGGACAGTACAAGGCCTATTACAACGAAGGCTTTTACAATACGCCCGAGGAGGTCGCCAACCATCCCTACAATGCCATCGACGGCAACCGTGTCCAGGGCGGCGACCTGCGTATCGTCGACGTCAACGGCGACGGCATCATCGACGACAAGGATATCACCCCGACGGGCTTCTCGAACGTCCCGCGCTTCGCGTTCAGCAGCAACCTGAGCTTCGGCTACAAGGGGTTCGAAATATCCGCGCTCCTTACCGGTTCGGCGCAGGGGACGTTCAACATGAACGGCTACCTCATCACGCCCTTCGCCCAGGGAAACGGTACGCCGCTGAGCTATATGAACGGCCGCTGGACGCCCGAACGCTATGCCGCCGGCAAGCATATCACCTTCCCGCGCATGTCCGTGAATATGGCCAACAGCCAGAACAACCAGAACAATGCCTTCTGGTTCCGTTCGACCGACCATATCAAGCTCAAGAACGTCGAGGTGGCCTATACGTTCCGGAACGCCCGCTGGATGCGCAAAGCGCATATCGGCTCGATCCGCGTATTCGTCAATGCCAACAACCTCTGTACCTGGGGCGGCAAAGACCTGATCGACGGCATCGACCCCGAGCTGGTGCAGGACGGCAGTACGTCCGAAGGCATCATCTACCCGCTCACGCGCGTGTATAACTTCGGTTTCAACATCCAATTTTAAGTCGCAGCCTTATGAAAAAGACCATTTATACGCTTCTCGGCCTGTTGCTGGCGGCCGGCCTTACGTCCTGCCAGGACTGGTTCATCGAGAAGCCCGAAGTGACGGGCATGGATCAGGACGAGGTCTTCAGCACGGCCAAGAACGCCGAGGGGGCGATCGCCGAGGCCTACGCCACGATCCTCTCCTCGGGATTGCCCGTACTGGTGTGGAACAACTCCCCGATCATGCCCTACGAGACGACCGAAGCCATCATGGGCGGCGAAGACCTTTGCCGCCTGACATGGGGATACATGGACAAGCAGGTCGTGGCGGGCATGCTGGCCAACAACGAGAATAACGGCGCCGGTTATACCGACGACTATTTCCCCAACAACTACGCCTACATCCGCAAGGCGTGGCTCGTGTACGAGAACATCGACAAGGTCGCCGACATGTCCGACCGCGACAAAGCCATCGTCAAGGCCGAAATGCAGGTGCTGGTGGCTTTCCGCTACGTGGAGATGCTCAAGCGCTACGGCGGCGTGCCGCTGGTCGAATCGACGCTCACCACGGTCGACGTGCGCTCCCGCTCCACCGTGCAGCAAACCCTTGACTTCATCGTCGGGCTGTGCGACGCGGCCGCCGCGACACTCGAAGGCGTGCGCTGGCCGGCCGACTGGCTGGGGCGCGTGAACAAGGGCGTGGCGCTGGCCGTCAAGGCCGAAGCGCTGATGTACGCCGCCCGTCCCCTCTTCAATGCCGACGCCCCCTACATGCAGATGGCCGACCCCGCGAACAATGAGATGATCTGGCTCGGGGGCTACGATGCCAAGCGCTGGGAAACGGCGCGCCTGGCCAATCAGGAGGTGATCGACTGGGGCAAGGCCAACGGCTTCGAGCTGATCGACACGGGCGACCCCATCAAGGATTACGGCACGGCCGTCGGCACGCCGTCGAACCGCGAGGTGCTGCTGGCCTACAAGCAGCAGCGCGAGGCCGACGATAACGGTATCTACAAGAACTACACCTTCATGCCGACCCACACCGGCCACGACCTGGGGCAGTACCGCGGCACCGGCTACGGTCAGCTCTGCCAGTACCGCAAGGCCGACGGTACGGATCAGACGTGGGCGGGCGTGGACGACTGGCGCCCGGCCGGCGAATACCGCGACAAGGCCGAAGAGTTGGAACCCCGCGCGCAGGCGTCGCTCTATTTCTACGGCGTCAACCCCAAGAACAATACCGGCAACAGCCGTTGGGATCTGTACCAGAACTGGCAGCTCGAATACAAGTGGCAGGACGGCTGTGCCAAGAACATCAAGTTCTGGTACGAAGCCGGTTCGCGCGAATGGTTCGAATTCCCGATCTACCGCATGGCGGAGTTTTACCTCAATATCGCCGAGGCCTACAACGAGGAGGGCAACCCGACCATGGCGCTGCGCTACCTGAACGACATCCGCAGGCGCGGGGGCATTCCCGATGAAACGCAGACCGACCGGGTGCGGCTGCGGCAGAGCATCCACCGCGAATGGGCCGTGGAATTCTACGAGGAGAACCAGTGGTATCCCCACGCCCGCCACTGGAAGCAGGGGGCGTCGATGGTCGGCGGGGCCAAGTACAAGTTCGAGTTCTCGCAGGCCGCCGGCGTGTCGTGGAACCCCCGCAAACCCGAGGAGTTCGCCAATTACACGCGCAAGCCCTCCTATGTCCCCGAATACACGTGGCACGAGCGCATGTCCCTTTCGCCCTTTACGCTCAGCGAGGTGAATAAGGGCTATCTGGTGCAGAACCCCGGATATTGATCCGCCCATACACAATCGTTTACCGAAAAAATCAGAATTACATGAATCCCAACCATATGAAAAGTGTGTTTCTCGGAGGCGCGGCACTCGCGGTTCTGGCCGTCGGTGGTGCCGGCCCGGTTTCCGCCCGGGATACCGCGGCTGCGGAACAGCCCGACAGTGCGGCCCTGGAATATGTGATCCCCGGGACATCGGCCCGCACGAAGGCGATGCTGGTCACTTCGTCCGTCTCTTCCGTGACGGGAGACGAGGTATCCATCCCCTCGGCCAATATCAACAACATGCTTTACGGACGTATCCCGGGGCTCGTCGTGTCGCAGACCAACGGGGAACCCGGCTACGATGCGGCTGCGCTCGGTATCCGCGGCGTGGCGACCTACAACAACTCGTCGCTGCCGGTCTATGTCGACGGCTTCCAGACCAATATGGCTTATTTCCAGTTTCTCTCGCCTGCCGAGATCGACCGGATCGAGGTGCTGAAGGATGCCGCGGCGCTGGCTCCCTTCGGCATGAGGGGCGCCAACGGCGTGATTTGGGTCACGACCAAGCGCGGCCGTATCGGCCGCCCGCGCGTCACGGTCAATGTCCGGGGCGGCGTGCAGCAGCCCATGAACCTCCAGAAACCGTTGCGTACGGGCGACTATACCCGGCTTTACAACGAGGCGCTGAGCAACGACAACGGCAACGTCTGGACACCCTATTACACGGCCGACCAGGTCGCCCGACTGCCCGACGTGGACTGGTACCGCGAGGTCACCAAGAAGGCCACGCCCTATACCGATGCCGACGTGTCGGTCTCGGGCGGCGACAAGACCGTCCGCTATTTCGTGCTGTTCGGCTACATGGGGCAGCGGGGAATCTACGACACGCCTACCAACGACACGCTGGCCAACGCAGGCATCGACCGCTACAATATCCGCACGAACCTCGATATGAACCTCTTCGGTTTCCTGGAGGCCAAGGTCGATGTCGGGGGCCGGATCGAAGACCGCCGTTACCCCAACCGCGCCGCGGGCGACCTGTGGAACGACCTTGCCAAATACCCCAGCTCGGTTTATCCCGTGCGCAACCCCGACGGGACGTGGACGGGTACCCCGATCTACAATTTCAACCCCCTGGCCTCGATCAAGGCACTGGGGCGCAACTCCACGCACGACCGTACCCTGCAGGCCAATTTCCAGCTCAAGGAGCGGCTCGACTTCCTCGTGGAGGGGCTCTACCTTTCGGAGGCGATGTCGCTGAGCAGCTGGACGCGCGACGGTGCGAGCAACACGCGCAACTATTCGCGCTGGCTCGACGGGGTGCAGCAGACCACCGATAACGACACCCCCTATACCCGTGGCGAGGACAGCGGCCAGAACCAGTGGACGTGGCAGCACTACAATGCCACGGTCGGCTACGACGGCACGTTCGGGCGGCATGTGGTCTCCGCCTCGGCCGGGATACTCTACAATATCTACAAGACAGACTTTTCGCAGAACGGCGCTGCCGGCAAGATGGTCGAATACCGTCACATGACCGTCAACGGGGCGGTCAACTATGCCTATGACGACCGCTATGTGGCGACCTTCTCCTTCGCCGCCGACGGTTCGGACAATTACAGGCCCGGCAACCGCTGGGGGTTCTATCCCTCGCTCGGCCTTGGCTGGATCGTTTCCCGTGAGCGTTTCCTGCGGGACAGCCGCACGGTCGATCTGCTCAAGCTCAGGGCTTCGGTCGGTAAGAACGGCTGGGATCCGATGGGCGAGATGCGTTACCTCTGGGAGGGCTACTATACCGGCCGCGGCGGCCTCAATACGGGAAATTCCGAGCACACGTGGCACGGGGGAACGGCGCTGTCCTACCTCCCGAACCCCGGTATTTTTGCCGAAAAGAGCCTCAAGTACGACGCCGGCATCGACCTGCGCCTGTGGAACAGGTTGTCCCTGAACGTCGACCTGTTCCTCGAAAAAAGATCGGGCATCGTGACCCAGGACTGGATGATCCCCGGTGCCTCGGGCGTGGACAATCCGCCTTACCGCAACATCGGCAGGATGACCAACAAGGGCTTCGAAGTCCAGCTTTCCTGGGCCGACCGCATAGGCGATTTCAATTACGCGCTCACGGGCATGGCCTCCTACAACAGCAACAAGGTCGACTATATGGCCGAGGTCGTGACCGTGCCGACCGCGGCACGCACGGGACGGCGGCTCGACGCCCTGTTCGGATATGTGGCCGACGGGTTCTACGACTGGGACGATTTCGACGTCGGCGGCGAACTCAGGGAGGGGCTTCCCAAGCCTACGTTCGGTGCCGTGCAGCCCGGCGACATCAAGTATAAGAACCTGAACGGCGATACGGTCATCGACGAGAACGACCAGACGGCCATCGGCGACTCGTACCTGCCCAAGTTGCAGTACTCGTTCTCGCTGGCGGCGTCCTACAAGGGGTTCGACCTCTTCGCCCTCTTCCAGGGGGCGGCCGGCCGTGACGTGAACCTGCTCGATGCGCCCTTGCAGAACGTGGCGTTCCGCGACAACGGCAACGTATACGGGATTGCCGAAGGACGCTGGGCCTACTATCCCGAACAGGGCATCGACACGCGGGCTACGGCTACCTATCCGCGCCTTTCGTTGCAGGACAACAGCAACAACTACCGCAATTCGACGCTCTGGAAGCGCAGCGGCGACTTTCTGAAGCTGCGCAACGTGGAACTGGGATACACCTTCGCGCAGCCGTCGCTGAGCAAGGCCGGCATCTCGAAGATCCGCATCTACCTGAGCGGTGTCAACCTGCTGACCGTCAGCAAGCTGATGCGCGACTACGACATTGACCCCGAAATCCTTTCCGGCCACCCGGCGCTGAAATCCTACAATCTGGGACTGACCGTAACCTTCTAAACATGACTGCCATGATACGAAAAAATATGAAAATCCTTTTCGCGGGCGTCCTCCTCTGTTCGCTGTCCCTGGCGGGGTGCGATGCGCTCGACACCAAGGAAGACCTGAACCTGACGGACGAGATGATGGCCACGCGCCGTTACCAGATGTTCGACTGGGGCTACCGCGTTTACGAACACATCCCCTACGGGTTCACGGCGATCGACGGCAACCTCTTCGCAGCCGTTTCCGACGAGGCGCAATACGTGACCACGTTCAGTTCCACGCAGCGGTTCAACGAAGGCAGCTGGAGCGCCTATTACAACCCCGACGATTGCTATACGAGCTATTACAACGGCATCTATGCGGCGCACGACTACCTCGATAAGTCGGTGGATTATAGGTATATCCTCGGTATGCACCGCGACACGCTCACTTCGAACGGCCTGGACAGCTACCGCCGCGACATCGTCGACGTGCAGCGGCTGCGCGCCGAGGCGCATGTGCTGAAAGCCTATTATTATTTCGAGCTTGCCAAGCGTTACGGCGGGGTGCCCCTCATCGACCGCGTGTATGCCGACCAGAAGGAGGCCAATCTTCCGCGCGGCACGTTCGACGAGGTGGTCGGACTCATCCTGCGCGAGATCGAGGGGGTGCGCAACGAACTGGTCGTTGACTGGCGGGCCGAGAACCTCGAGGAGAAGTCGGGCCGGATCACCCGCGGCGCGGCGCTGGCCCTCAAGTCGAGGGTGTTGCTCTATGCCGCCAGCCCGCAGTTCAATCCCTCGGGCGAAAAGTCCAAGTGGGCTGCCGCTGCCGCTGCGGCCTTCGAAGTGATCAACATGGGCATCTATTCCCTGCATCCCGATTACGGCGGGCTGTTCGTCGCCGAAACCTCCACGACCAGCCCCGAGACCATCTGGGCGGTGCGTATAGGGGCGACCAACGAGTTCGAACGCAAGAATTACCCTATCGGCACGCAGGGCGGCGGTACGGGTATCTGCCCTTCGCAGAACCTCGTGGAAGCCTATGAATCCACGGGGGAGGATTCGGACGATGCCTATGCCGGCCTCGACCCGCGCTTCTACGCCACCGTCCTGCGCAACGGCGATACGTGGAACGGGCGCACGCTCGAAATCTATGCGGGCGGCGCCGACGACCCCGCCCGGCAGAACGCTTCGCCCACGGGGTATTACCTGCGCAAGTTCCTGAACGAGAACCTGAACCTCACCAACGACGACAAACGGCTTCGCAGCTGGATCGTTTTCCGCTATGCCGAAATATTGCTTAATTTTGCCGAGGCGATGAACGAAGCCTACGGCCCGGACGACGCCCACGGCTACGGGATGAGTGCGCGCGACGCCGTGGATGCCGTGCGTGCCCGTTCCGGGGTGGGGATGCCCCCGGTCGATGTCGACCCGGGCGATGCGGCCGCCATGCGCACGGCCATCAAACACGAACGCCGCATCGAGCTGGCCTTCGAAGACCATCGCTACTGGGATCTCCGGCGCTGGGACGATGCCGGGACGGTACTCAACCGGCCCCTGCGCGGCGTGAAAGTAACCCGCAGCGGCGACGGCTTTGCCTACACGCCGTTCGAAGTGGCCAAACGCACCTTCGAGGCCCCGAAAATGAACCTTTATCCGATCCCGCAGGCCGAAATCGTAAAATCGGGCGGGGTACTCGACCAGAATCCGGGTTGGTAGACCGAAAAATATCGAACTATGAAAAAGATTGTTATATTCTTTTCTGTGCTGCTCCTCGCATGCGGCGCAGCCTCATGCCAGAAAGCCGACAGCGAAAGGCCCTGGGGCAGTGCGGTGATCTATATGCCGCAGGCCAGCTACACCCCTTATACTGTGCCCAACGACGGGACGGCGCAGCAGTCCAACAAGAATTACCGCATTGACACGCAGGCGGGGAAGGTGCACATTTTCCTGGGCATCTACCGCGCCGGGCTGGCCGAGTTGCAGGCCTACACGGTCAGCGTCTCCGTGGGCAGCACTCCCCTGGACGGGACTGTGTTGCTGCCGGGCCGGGCATACACGCTGCCTTCCTCGGTGAGCTGCCCCGACAGGAAACGCGATGCGACTTTTTTCCTCACGGTCGACATCGCCTATCTGAAGGCGAATGCCGATAAGGATTTTTCCCTGCCGGTCACTATCTCCGACCCGACGCGTTATGCGCTCAACGACAAGCTCACGACGACGCAGGTGCGTATCGACACGTCGGAGCTGCTCTCGAAGGAGGGGCTGTAACCCGGCTTCGCCGCCATTCCGGCACGGGGTCGCCTTAGGCGGCCCCGACTGCCGTTTTGTTTCCGGTCGTCGCCTGAAATCGTTTTTTATAGGGAAATTATTTGCGTTCCTGTTTTTTGCGCTCTTTCTTGCGCCTGCGCCCCTTGGCGCCCGGCCTTTCTCCCGCGGGCGCATCGTCGTGCATCCCGGCGGGCGTTACCTGCAATATGCCGACGGCAGGCCGTTCTTCTATCTGGGCGACACGGCGTGGGAGCTGTTCCACCGTACGACGCGCGAAGAGGCGCGCCTCTATCTCGAAGACCGCGCCCGGAAAGGGTTCACGGTCATACAGGCCGTCTGCCTCGCGGAATGTGACGGACTGCGTGTCCCCAATGCCTACGGCGACCTGCCGTTTGCCGATGCGGGGTTCACCCGGCCCAACGAGCGTTATTTCGCGTATGTGGACGAAGTGGTCGCCATGGCCGACTCGCTGGGGCTGGTCATCGGCCTGCTGCCCGCATGGGGCGACAAGTTCTGCCTCAAATGGGGCCCCGGGCCCGAGATCTTCACAACGGAGGGGCGTGCCGAGGCTTTCGGGCGCTATCTGGGGGAGCGTTACCGCATCCGGCGGAATATCATCTGGATACTGGGTGGCGACCGTCCTCCCGAAGGGCGTGAACCCATACTGCGGGCCTTCGCCCGCGGCATTGCCTGCGGTGTCGCCGGCCGCGAGGATTATTCAGCCTGCCTGATTACCTACCATCCGTGGGGGAAATCCTCTTCGGGCGACTGGCTGCACGACGAGCTGTGGCTCGCGTTCAACATGCAGCAGAACGGCCATGCCTACGATTTCGACCTTTGGGAGCGCATCGCCCGTGATTATGCCCGGCGGCCCGTCAAACCCGTGCTGGACGGGGAGCCGATCTACGAGGAACATCCG
>ENA-UOJE01001272-UOJE01001272.1-human-gut-metagenome-genome-assembly--contig:-C23-NODE-1272-length-23275-cov-7.891990_pt1 | contig 23275 bp, 17 predicted proteins | sample MGYA00242341_ERZ723888 | MGnify/ENA metagenome assembly ERZ723888 | reverse complement strand
GACAAATACACGTGGCGCTACCGTCACAGCCTCGGCAAGGATTCGGTCACGGGCAAATACCGCTATTCGCCGTGGCAGACCATACATACCACCAAAAGCCGAGAGGTCGACGCCGCACTCGAAGCCTACAAGGCAGAACTCAACAGCGGCACCTACGTCCAAAAATCGAGGGACACCGTCGGCTCGTACGCAAAAAAGTTCCACGACAACCGCGAAGGAACCATCACGCCGCTCGCCTACTCGACATCCTACTCAATCGAGAACCGGACGCGCACATCACATGCGTGATGCTCATGCTCGACACCGACATGAGAAGGGCAGAAGCCCTCGGGATGACGTGGTCCGATGTCTCCGTCGAGAACAGAAGCATCCTCATTGAGCAGCAGTTCGCGGCCGATCGAAGCGTTCGCTCGCCCAAAAGCAAGAAAAGCGTGCGGAGGATCTCGATAAGCGAGACGCTGACGTCGTATCTCGAATTCTGGAAAAAGGAGCAGGCCCGCGAAATGGAAGCCTTCGGCCTGGAACAAGTCAAAGGCACTCCGCTCGTCCACTCATTCGAACGAACGAAAGACAGGCATCCCCAAGTCAACTTCATGGACCTGAATGGGTTTTCGCGCTGGTTCAGAAACTTCAGCGTCGAGAACGGGTTCGGCAAGTTCGAAGGCGTTCGAACATACCATTATGTGAAGGAAACTGTCGACGGGGAAACGATTTCGAAGCGTTATGAGCATAAAGAGTGGCTCGAATTGAGGGATTACCTCAGGAAGCATCCCAAGGTTCGCGAGGCGAGGCATATCAGCACATATGAGAGCGAGCACCTTCCTTACGGATATTCGGGCCTATCGAGCCACACCGCTACTGCCGCTACTGCCCGCTACTGCCCGCCAGCTTCCGAACCAGCGGGCGGTAGCAGCACCCCGAACATCTCGCCGACAGCGCAGAGAGTCGTCGACCTGGCGGCCAAGGCCGACATCGAGGACGTGATGCTGTGCGACCTGCCCGGCGTCCTGTCCTTCCTAGGGCTGCCACCTGAGACGGAGATGCCGCCGGGCAACAAGGGGAAGACGAAGCTCAAGAAGCTCTACAGGAAGGTGGCGCCGAACAAGGCATACCACTCCGGCGAGCGCGCCAAGGATTTGATCTCGCACCTCGACATGGCAGAGATTGGACATCGGCGCCCGTCCAAGAATTGGGATGCAGTTCAATACGAGCTCGGGGCTCTTTTCGTCTAGATTGGGGACGCATGGCCGGACGAAAACAATTTGCGTCTGGTAATAAGCGTACGAAAGCGCAATTTACGTCTTAATTCCGGACGCAAATCAAGACGTAAACCGTTTGCGTCTGCTATAAATCCGCACGAAAACGGTTTTCGTCTTGCAGGGCAGTTACCGCTTCTACAGTTCAACTTCCAGTTCGGCTTTGTGCTCGTAGAGGTAGTCGCGCATGTAGGGGATGGCAAATGAGACCTTGCCGTACGAGGGAGCCTCGATAATCGATTCTCTTAACAGGCGGCTGCGGACGGAGCTCACCTGTTGAGGCGTTTTGTTTAGGGCATCGGCAACCATGCTGGTCGAGCTCGTCTGCCCCAAAGACGCCATGCTCAGCAGATAAGCGATGCACGTGGGCGGAATGCGCCGCAGCGCGGGCTCAATCACCATGGCGCAGAAGCGTTCGCGTGCCGTTGCAATGCCACGCTCGGCTTCTTCTTCTCCAATAATCGCTGTATGTGCACGTCTTGCCAACTGCCATGCGTAGTATCCAACGAGTTGGATCATGAAAGGATAGCCTTGCGTTGCCTCGGCAAGTTGGCCGGCAATACCTGGCTGCAACTCCATGCCAGACGCTTCAATGGTTTCCTCGAGGGAGTACGACACTTCGGTTACTGCCACAGCCTTCAGATCAAAGGGGAGGGCACGGCGCAAAAACGTAAGTGTCTTTCCGTTGATGATGCTTTCAATCATCGAAGGCAGCCCAGCAAAAACAAAGGCGATATCAAGGTCTTCGCCGATAACCTGCTGAATCGCAATGGAGAGCGTTCGGACCTCATCGAGCTCTGCGTCTTGAACTTCGTCGAGAGTGATGAGCAGGCCATTTCCATTCTTGGATATTGTCTGTCTCATGGCGTCGCGTAGCGATGGGCCGATTCGCTCAATATCTATGCTGCCGATGGATATGCCAGCTACGGTGGGCTCAAATCTGGCGTGTTTGGCCTGGAATTTGGGCTGCAGCTGTTCGAGAATGCGCTGGCAAAGTCCCTCGGTTGCGACCTCTTTTATGACCGTCCAGCCACGGCTTTGCGCCAAACGTGAGCACTCGTCAAGGAGGACCGTCTTGCCCGTTCCACGGACGCCGGCTATGCGCATTAGGCGCCCCGGGGCACCAGGCCCGTTGACGAGGCCCTCATTGAATTCTTCGAGCACATCTTCGCGGCCGATAATCGTGGGAGGTGTTTTACCTGCTGCGGGCTTAAAAGGGTTTGTTTGCATGTGAGCCACCTTTGCTCAAGATATAGCAAGATATAGCAAAGTATAGTGAGATATAGCAAAGTAAGCGCTACTCGCGGGTTTTGCGGTGGTGCTATTTTCCAGATGCCGCGCGGATAAAGCGCTGGGCGAACAGCTTGTTGGCAACTCACGAGGGCTCGGGGTGCCAATTTGGGGTGCAGTAGTGCTGCGCCACGAAAAGGGCCTATCTACTACGTTTAAGCCGCAGGGGTCAACCATAGTCGGCTTTTTCGAAAATCGACAAGCTGTCTACCTGCGGTTTTGTTTTCGCACTTTTCAGCATGGTCTGGGCTCTCCACGTTAACGTAGTAGATGGGCCCCTTTTGTGGCAAGGGGCCAACCTGCGGCTCAGGGTAGCCAAAAAAGCCCCGTCCCAAAAAGACTGTTGGAAGTTGCGGTGGAATAGTTCCTGTTTTTGCTGCTGAAGGCTTTGAGCAGGAACTATTCCACCGCAACTTATGAGGGGGGGCGGGGGATGCGATAGTATTGCATGGTGGTATTCGATTAACCGAGGCTTCATCCGAGGGCTTTATGGAACAGCACCAGCATTATCAGAGCCTGCAAGATCAGGCATACAACGCATTGCGCTCCAAGATTATCTATGCCGAGCTCAAGCCCGGCACGCGCCTTTCGGCGATTGGTCTGGAAAAGGAGACGGGAATCGGGCGCACGCCCATTCGCGAGTCCTTTGTGCGCCTGCGTGAGCAGGAGCTGGTGGAAACGCGTCCCAAAAGCGGCACCTACGTTTCTAAGATCAGCATGGAACGCGCCGAGAACGCCTGCTTTTTGCGCGAGAAGCTCGAGAGAAGCGTGCTTATTAAATGCTGTTCGGCCGTCACACCCGAGCAAAAGCAGCGGCTCGAGCAGATTCTTGCCGAGTCCGAATCGCTCGACCATCGCGAAACGCGTCGCTTTTTCGATCTGGACAACCTGTTCCATGAGACGTGTTTTGAGATTGCCGGTCGTCACATGTTGTGGGATTGGATGAAGAGCATCAACACACATTTTGAGCGATACAACTGGTTGCGTATGGTGTCGCAGGACCTGGATTGGGAGCCGATTCGTCGGCAGCATCGCCGGATTCTCGAGGCCATTAAGAGGGGCGATACCGACACGGCGAGCTATCTGGCAGAGACGCACTTGCACCTGATGCCCGAGGAGCAGGGCCCGGTTATCGCCTTGCATCCCGACTATTTTGAGCTGTCCAAAGACTCATCTATCTAGCCCATCATCGCATCTGCTCGAGACGCAAAAACGATGCTGCTCACCTACAGCGTTTTGCAACCGAGATTTTTAAAAAATGCCTAAAATGGCTCAGACTGCCGACATTGGGAAACGGGGTGCGCTATGGCGCAGATGAGAATCAAGGACATTGCCGCCGAGGCGGGCGTGAGCCCGGCCACGGTCTCGCGCTATCTCAACAACCGCCCCGGCCAAATGACCGAGGAGACCCGTGCTCGCATCGCGGCAGTTATCGAGCGCACCGGCTATCGCCCACGTGCCGCCGCGCGCAATCTGCGCAGCTCGCGTACGAACCTCATCGGTGTGATTCTGGCTGACATCGCCAACCCGTTCTCGAGCGCCATGCTCGAGGGCCTTTCCGCCAGCGCCGCGGCGCGCGGCTGCTCGCTCATGACGGCCATTAGCGGCAACGACCCCGCTAAGGAAGCGGAGTCGCTCACCAGACTTATCGATGCCGGCGTGGACGGCCTGGTCGTCAACACCTGCGGAGGCAATGACGAGGCGATCGCCGCGGCAGCGGGACGTCTGCCCGTCGTGCTGCTCGACCGCGACGTTGCCGACGGCGGTGTTGACCTGGTGACATCTAACAACCGTGAGCTGGTCACCGGCTTGGTAGACGAGCTCGCCGCCGCTGGCAGCGAGCGCCTGTGCCTGCTCACCGAGGCAAGCGACGACAGCCCCGTGCGTCGCGAGCGTGCCGAGGCCTTTGCCGACGAACTTTCGCGACGCGGCCTTGCGGGTGAGGTCGTCACTCTGGCCGACGGTGGCGCCTCGGGCGTCGGCCGCTTGGACGAGACCATCCGCGGCTATGCAGGCAAAAAGCTCGGCCTCATTGCTGTCAACGGCCTGGTCTTCCTGCGCCTGACCGAGGCGCTGGCGCAGCTTGGTCCCTCGCTGCCGGCGGGGCTCAAAATCGCGACGTTTGACGACTACCCCTGGAACCATGTGCTCTTTGGCGGTGTGACCACGGCAGCGCAAGACACCCTTACCATTGCCGAGCGCGTAGTCGAGCGCCTGTCCGAGCGCATCGATGTTGTTACCACCACCGTGGGCGAGGCCGCAAAGCTCGCCCCCAAGCGCATCGAGATCCCCGGCCACATCGAACACCGCGCATCGACCTCGCGCTAACCATTCGTTCGCAACTGCCTGTTCGCGCACGTTTTTTGAGCGCTTGATACGCTTTAACCCTGCGGAAACATTTTTCTGCGATAGTATCTGCGATATAGACCAGTCGAAACCCGCCCGAAAGAAAGGGGAGCGACATGAACCAGCAGAACATCGATTACGTACTCCGCTCTGTAGAGCAGCGTGACATCCGCTTTGTGCGTCTGTGGTTTGTCGACATTCTCGGCCGCCTCAAGAACTTTGCCATTAGCCCCGAGGACCTCGAGGTCGCTTTTGAGGAGGGTATTGGCTTTGACGGCTCCGCCATCGAGGGCTTTGCCACGCCCGAGGAAGCCGACATGCTGGCGTTTCCCGATGCTTCGACCTTCCAGATTTTGCCGTGGCGCCCGAGCCACAACGGCGTCGCCCGCGTGTTCTGCGACGTGTGTACCCCCGACCGCAAGCCCTTCGCCGGCGACCCGCGCGATGCCCTGCGCCGCATGTTCTACAAGGCCGAAAAGGCCGGCTATCTGCTCAACGTGGGCGCCGAGCTGGAGTATTACTATTTCCCCGACGAGCACACCCCCGAGCCGCTCGACAACGTGGGCTACTTCGATCTTTCGGTGAGCGATGCCGCTCGCGACCTGCGTCGCAACACAGTCCTCACGCTCGAGAAGATGTCCGTGCCCGTGGAGTACACCTTCCATGCCGCCGGCCGCTCGCAGCACGGCATGAGCCTGCGCCACGCCGAGGCCCTGAGCATGTCCGACGCCATCACCACGGCCAAACTCATCATTAAGCAGCAGGCTTACGAGAGCGGTTGCCACGCCTCCTTTATGCCCAAGCCGTTGGCGGGCGAGGACGGCAGCGCTATGTTCCTGTGCCAGTCGCTATTCGACCACGACGGCAACAACGTCTTTTGGGGCGAGGACGACGAGAAGTACCATCTCTCCGATATCGCCAAGCACTACATGGCCGGCATCCTGGCGCACGCGCGCGAGATCAGCGCCATCACCAACCCCACGGTCAACTCGTACAAGCGCATCACCACGGGCGGCGACTCCGTGCCGCAGTACGCCACGTGGGGCCTGCGCAACCGCGCGAGCATGGTTCGCATCCCGGTCTACAAGCCCGGCAAGCAGCTGTCCACGCGCATCGAGCTTCGTAGCCCCGACCCCATGGCCAACCCGTACCTGGTCAACGCCGTCACGTTGGCGGCTGGTCTGGACGGCATCGAGCGCAAGCTGGAGCTCCCGCCCGAGGCCACGGCCGAGACGCTCAAGCTCACCGATCGTCAGATGCTCGAGGCCGGCTACACGCCGCTGCCGCGTTCGCTCAAAGAGGCGCTCGACGTGTTTGAGGACTCGCAGTTTATGAAGGATGCCCTCGGCGAGCACATCCACAGCTTCTTCCTCAAAAAGAAGCGCGACGAGTGGCATAAGTTTGAGTCCACGATCACCGAGTGGGAGATCAAGCACTACCTGGCGAACTCCTAATCGCGCTGGCTTGTTCCAGTACGATTGAGCTCATTTCTTTGGAGGCCGATATGTCCGAAAAGAGTGCCCTGTTCATGGCGCGCACGACGCGCTTCCACGAGTTTGCCCGCAGTTTGACGACCACCCTGGGTGTCGAGGTGAGCCTGGCCACGCCCGATTCGCCGACTGCGGCGCACGACTTTGACCTGCTGATCCTCGATTCCGACGGCATCCGCAGCGACCGCATCGATCAGATTGCCAAGTGGCTTGACGATCGCGGCGGCGTCCCCATGTTGGTGATTGTCGACGACGAGGCGCTCGGCACCCTGCGCCTGCCCAATCACGCGCATGCCGACTTTGTGTGCCCCACGGCGACGCCCAACGAGCTCAAGGCTCGCGCGCAGCGCTTGATGGGCGAGGAGGAGACCGTCACCGCCGACGATGTGCTCAACATCGATAACCTCGAGATCAACCTGGCTACCTACCAGGTAACGCTCGATAACGAGCCTATTGACCTGACGCTGATGGAGTACTCGCTGCTGAGCTTTTTGGCGACGCATCCCAACCGTGCCTACAGCCGCGAGGTACTGCTGCACCGCGTGTGGGGCTTTGAGTACTGCGGCGGCACGCGCACCGTCGACGTGCACATCCGACGCATCCGCTCCAAGGTGGGCCCGCAGATCGCGGCGCACATCACCACCGTCCGCGGCGTGGGCTATCTGTTTAAGGACTAGATTTCCACCACAAAGGGGACAGGCACCTTTGTGGTGGTTTTGCCGCAGGTGCGGGTTCCTTTCGGGCCTGCAGCAGAACTTAAGCCTTCCTAAAAGATTGCGTTCTCATACACGTTCGCCCGCATATTGGGGTACAACTCAACGTGAACAATGATGGCCCGCCACATGTTTGGCGGGCCTTTGGTTATTTGACGAAAGGATCGCAGCCATGAGCGAGAACGATTCCCAGCGTCCCCAGGATGCGGGCAACGCTGGCGAGACCCAGCAGCAGCCGCGTGTGCAGGTGGAGTCGACGCCTGCCGGTAGCAACATTCCCTACGTGCAAGCTTACGACACGCAGACCGGCAAGCCGCTGGGCGGCCAACAGGTCGTGAACAAGCACACGGTGGTCAAGACCAAGACCAAAAAGCTGCCGATTTTCATTACGGCGCTCGCCGGCTGCGCCTGCGGCGCCCTGTTGGTCATCGCGCTCATTATGAGCGGCACGCTCGATATCGGTGGCGGCAAGAATGCCGTGACGGCGGGTGCTTCGGGCTCATCGACGCAAAAGATTACGATTGATTCCGAGGACACCACGTTGGCCGAGGCCGTTTCTGCCAAGGCCCTGCCCTCCGTCGTTTCCATCACCGCCACTTCGAGCGGCAGCCAGAATGGCTCGCTTTCGCAGTCTGCTGATGAGTCGGATAGCTCGGGCAGCGTCGGTTCGGGCGTAGTGCTCGATACCGAGGGCCACATCCTCACCAACAACCACGTGGTCGACGGCTACGACCAGTACGTGGTCACCATGGACGACGGCACCACCTACGAGGCCGAGTTCGTGGGCAACGATGCCTCGAGCGACCTGGCCGTCATCAAGCTCAAGGACGCCGACGCCTCCAAGCTCACGCCGATCGAGATCGGTGATTCCTCCAAGCTCAACGTGGGCGAGTGGGTCATGGCAATCGGTTCGCCGTTCGGTAACGAACAGTCTGTCTCCACGGGTATTGTGTCGGCGCTGTATCGCTCCACGGCTATGAGCTCTACCAGCGGCAACACTATCTATGCCAATATGATTCAGACCGATGCCGCCATCAACCCGGGCAACTCCGGCGGCGCGCTCGTCAATGACAACGGCGAGCTCGTGGGCATCAACTCGCTCATCGAGAGCTACTCGGGCTCCAGCTCGGGCGTGGGCTTTGCTATTCCCGTTAACTACGCCAAGAACATTGCCGACCAGATTATCGACGGCAAGACGCCGGTGCATCCGTACATGGGCGCTACGCTTTCGAGCGTCAATGCGCTCAACGCCCGCACCAACAAGCTGAGCACCGATAGCGGCGCGTATGTGGCGAGCGTCGTTGAGGATGGTCCTGCCGCCAAGGCCGGCATTCAGGAGGGTGACGTTATCACCAAGCTGGGCGACGACGAGATCACGAGCGCCGATGGCCTGATCATCGCGCTGCGCAGCCACGAGGTGGGCGAGAAGGTCGAGATCACGCTTATGCGCGGCAAGGAAGAGAAGAAGGTCACGGTTGAGCTGGGCTCCGATGAGGAACTGCAGAACCAGCAGCAGGACGACAGTTCGACCGACACCGGCAACGGCGGTATTACCGACGAGCAGCTGCGCCAGTACCTGGAGGAGCTGTTAGGCCAGCAGGGCCAGGGCCAGGGCTACGGCCAGGGTTTCTAACGAGCTGTATCGCACATACCGATGCCAGAGGGGCTGTCCCATCAACGTGGGACAGCCCCTCTTTTCTTATTGATCCGTTGGGGATGGAGGAAAACGGATCACTTGGGGCTGACAAGAGGCCTGGTTCGGAATGGTCTGGACAGTTAGTTCAGATACGTATAAATCTGGGGCAGCTTGGGATGCGTTTTGAGCAATTTTTTGATTGAGATGGGGCTCGAATGGGTGTTTGGAAGGGAGAGTGGGACGATTACATGGTCTCGAGGATCCCAAATTAGTCGAAACAGAGGTGTTCGTATTTGATCCAGCTCTAGGATTTATACGTATCTGAACTAACTGTCCACCCCCGTCTGGCGGCTGCCGATTCGGTGCGGTTTGAGACCGCTATTCGACCCCGTTTCGACCGGTGGTACTCTTGTATCCGTTTGAAATCGAGCGAAGGAGTGCCGCTATGGAGCAATCGAGCCTGTTTGGCGACGGCGTGGACATCGATACCGAAACGTCCACGACCGCGGAAACCACCGCACCGACCGACGCCCATGCCCAGGCGGCAGCGCGTGCGGCCGAGCTGCGCCACGAGCTCGATTACCACGCCTATCGCTACTACATGCTCGATGCGCCCGAGATCACGGATGCCGCCTTTGACAAAATGCTCGTTGAACTGCAGGAAATCGAGGCGGCCTATCCCGATCTGGTGACGCCCGACAGCTATACCCAGCGCGTGGGCGGCTACGTGAGCGAGCAGTTTACGCCGGTTACGCACATGGCACGCATGTATTCCATGGACGATGCCATGGATCTGGACGAACTCGACGCATGGCTCCAGCGCACCGAGGATGCGCTCGGCGCCGGCAACGTCACCTATACCTGTGAGCTTAAGATTGACGGTCTGGGCGTGGCCCTTACCTACCAAAACGGCACCTTCGTACGTGCGGCCACACGTGGCGATGGCACCACGGGCGAGGACGTGTCGCTCAACGTCCGCACCATCAAGGACGTGCCCATGCACCTGTCCGAGCCGGCGCTCACTCATATGGGCGCCGACCGCGAGCGCACCATTGAGGTACGCGGCGAGGTCTATATGCCCAAGGGCAGCTTTGTTCGCCTGAATGAAGAGGCCGATGCCGAGGGACGCGACCCCTTCGCCAACCCGCGCAACGCTGCTGCAGGATCCTTACGCCAAAAGGATCCCAAGGTCACGGCGCGCCGCGACCTGGCCACCTTTATCTACGCCATCGCCGATACCGACCCGTTGCACGTCCACAGCCAGCGCGAGTTTCTGGACTGGCTGCGCAGCGCCGGCTTTAGCGTCAACCCCAACGTGGCCCGTTGCGCCACGCCGGCCGAGGTTCACGAGTTCTGCGCTCAGGCGCTCGAGCATCGCGGCGACCTGAACTACGACATCGACGGCGTGGTCGTAAAGGTCGACAGCTTTCAGCAGCAGCTCGACTTGGGCTTTACCGCCCGCGCGCCGCGCTGGGCCATTGCCTTTAAGTTCCCGCCCGAGGAAAAGCAGACCGTCCTGCGCGAAATTCGCATCCAGGTGGGCCGCACCGGTGTGCTCACGCCGGTCGCCGAGTTCGATCCGGTGACGGTCGCCGGCTCCACCATCGCGCGCGCCACGCTGCACAACATCGACGAGATCCGTCGCAAAAACGTGCGCGAGGGCGACACCATCATCGTGCATAAGGCAGGCGACGTAATCCCCGAGGTCGTGGGCCCGGTGCTCGATAAGCGCCCGGCCGATTCGGTCGACTGGCAGATGCCCGAGGTCTGCCCCGTGTGCGGCAGCCCCGTGGTCCACGAGGACGGCGAGGTCGCCTACCGCTGCGTCTCCATCGACTGCCCCGCGCAGCTCAAGGAGCGCCTGCTCCACTGGGTGAGCCGCGGCTGCATGGACGTCGACGGCCTGGGCGACGAGATCGTCGACAAGATGATCGCCGCCGGCCTGATCCACGATGTCGCGGACTTCTACCAGCTCACGGTTGACGACATCGCCGGCTTGGACACGGGGCGCACCTATGCCAGCTCCAACAGCAAAAAGGGCGTCAAGAAGGGCGACCCCATTCCGGTGGGCCTCAAGACGGCCGAGAAAATTATCGTCGAGCTCAACAAGTCCAAGAGCCAGCCGCTCGGTCGCGTACTGTTTGCCCTGGGCATCCGCCACGTGGGCAAGAGCGTGGGCGAGGTCATCGCCGAGCGATTCCTGTCGATCGACAAGCTTATCTTGGCGAGCGAAGAGGACATCGCCGAGTGCGAGGGCATCGGTCCCAAGATTGCGGCGAGCGTCAAGCAGTTCCTGGCCGTGCCCGAGAACCTTGCCGTGCTGGAACGTCTGCGCCAAGCGGGCCTTTCGCTCGAGGTCGACCTGGGCGCCGCGCATGCGCAAGCCGCAGCCGATGCCGGCGTGGCGGGCGAGCTCGCCGACGCACAGCCGCTCGCGGGTCTGACCTTCGTGCTCACCGGCACGCTCGTCAACCGCACGCGCGACGAGGCAGGCGCGGCGCTCAAGGTGCTCGGCGCCAAAGTTTCGGGCAGCGTGTCAAAGAAGACGAGTTATCTGGTTGCCGGTCCCAAAGCGGGCTCCAAGCTCACCAAGGCCGAGCAGCTGGGTGTGCCCGTGCTGGACGAGGACGCACTCGAGCAGATCCTGGCTACTGGTGAGGTGCCGGAGGCGTAATGGATATAGAGAATCGCAATTGCTCGCAGGCGGAAGGGCGCACGAAGCACGCTCAAGTGCAGGCAAAAGAGCACCTGATGGCGCGAATTCGCATCGCGGAACGTGAGCGCTCGGCAGGTGTGTCTCGCGATGCTTTTGAGGCGTTGACCGAGCTGGAGACGAGGCTCGGTCTAGCCTAGCGATACAGGCACCGTGATCTGCGTCACGTAGGTTGTGGGGTCGTCGCTGATGATGTCGTCGATCAGGGCGATTTCGCGTTGCCCCGCTACGCTGCCAACTTGTCAAAAGCCCCGCGTCGGTTGAGCACGGTAAACGCGATAACACAGATGACTGCTGACAAAATCGATCCGCACGGCGAAGCGATGCCCATGGGAAACAACGTATCGGAATAGGCGTTCGACAGTAGCCACGCGCCCGGCACGCGAATGAGCGCCACGGCCAGCACGTTGTGCGCAAAGCCGATGTAGCTCTTGCCGTATGCAGCGAAAAAGCCGCTAAAGCAAATGTGGATGCCGGCAAAGATTGCGTCGAAAATATAGCTGCGCATATAGCCGGTACCGGCGGCGACCACTGCAGCGTCCTTGGCAAAAAAGCCAATAAACGCTGGCGCCACCAGCCACATCAGCACCGTGATCAGGCAGCCGTACACCACCGAGATTGTCATGGCGTCCTTGAGTACCTGACGTGCGCGGTCGCCCTTGCCCGCGCCGGCATTTTGCGCCGTGAGCGCGCTGACGGTGGCACCCATGGAACTTGGCACAATGAACAAAAAGCTGATCATCTTTTCGACCAGGCCCACGGCGGCGGCGTCGACGAGCCCTCGGTGGTTGGCGATGACGGTGATAAACATAAACGCCACCTGGATGCAGCCGTCCTGCACGGCCACGGGCACGCCAATCTTAAGAATGCTGCCGAGCACCTCGGGCTGGGGGCGCAGGTCGCTGCGCTTTACGTGGATGTTCGTGCGGCGGCTCTTGAGCCACACGAGCGCGAGGGCAACGCTGGCCGTCTGGGCGGTCACTGTGCCGAGCGCCGCGCCCACAGGGCCGAGCCCCATGTGGCCGATAAACAGAAAATCGAGCGCGATGTTGATGATGCATGCCACGCCGATCACGTACATGGGCGAGCGCGAATCGCCTAGGCCGCGAAAGATGGCCGAGAGAATGTTGTATGCGGCGATAAACGGAATGCCGACAAAGCAGATACGCAGGTAGGCGGCGGTTCCTTCGACCGCCTCGGCCGGCGTGCCAATGAGTGCCACGATTTGCGGGCACAGTGCGAGCAGGACAGCGGCCAGCACCACCGAGACACCCATAAAGAGCGTAATGGTGTTGCCGATGGCGGTCTCGGCGCGATCGAAGCGGCGCGAGCCCACGGCGTGACCGACGATGACCGTCGTTCCCATGGCCAGGCCCACGAGCGTCACGGTAATGATATAGAGCGTCTGCGCGCCATTGCCCACGGCGGTGATGCCGGCGGCGCCGCTAAACTGCCCCATCATGTACAGGTCGGCCATGCCGTAGAGCATCTGCAAAAAGTACGAGAGCATATAGGGCAGGGCAAAGACCGCGATGGTCTTAAGGACATTGCCGCGTGTGAGGTCGTGTTCCATGGGCGGGGCTTTCTGGCTTGGTTCGTTTAGCTACCAGTGTAGTGAAAACCCTACAACGATTGTAGAGTCAAGCTTTGTGTTGACGCCGGAGCGAAAAAAGTCTCGCGCACCATTATTCCGAGTGAATATGGACACACATCACGAGAACTCGCCGCCGGCGCTAACCTTGCAGAAAACGATTTCGGAATACTTGACACCATTATTCGGCGCGCAATAATACGTGCGTTTGCGAACAACGTTTGATGGGGGTTGAACCTGCGTGCGCAATCTCAAAATACTGTTTTCCTATCTAGGGGCATACCGTCGCGATGCCATCCTCGGCGTGTTCTTTGTGTCGGTCGAGACGGTGCTCGAGCTGTTTATCCCGGTCATCATGGCCAACATCATCGATGTGGGCGTGCCTGCGGGTGATATCAACTACATGCTGCTGCAAGGCGCGTACATGTTGGTGTGCGCTGCGCTTTCGCTGGTACTGGGCTTGGGTTATGCCCGCACGTCCGCCCGCGTTGCCTCGGGCCTAGGCGCTAACCTGCGCGAGGCCGAGTACAAAAAGATTCAGACGCTCGCTTTTGGTAACCTGGACAACTACGACGCCAGCTCGCTCGTCACCCGCATGACCACGGACATCACCGTTATCCAAAATGCTGTGGGCAACGGCTTTCGCCCTATGGTGCGCGGCCCGGTGACGCTTATCGTCGGCCTTATCTACGCGCTGATGCTGTCGCGCCCGCTCGCCACCGTCTTTGCGATCATCTTGCCCGTGCTGGCAATCGTGCTGGGCGTCATCACCTATCGCGTGAGCCCGCTCTACCGCCAACTCCAGACCTCGATGGACCACCTCAACGGCGTGGTACAGGAAGACCTCACCGCCGTGCGTGCCGTCAAGGCCTACGTTCGTACCGAGCACGAGGAGGCCAAGTTCGACACCGTCAATACCGAGCTCGCGCGCACTGCGACAAAGACCTTTGGCAGCGTGGTGCTCAACCTGCCGGTGTTTCAGCTGTCGATGTACGTGGCTGCGCTCTCCATCCTGTGGATTGGCGGCCGCATGATTCTCGCCGGCAAGCTGGGCGTGGGCTCGCTCACGGGCTTTATGAGCTACGTGCTGCTGATCATGAATTCGCTCATGATGATTTCCAACGTGTTTTTGCTGCTCACGCGCGCTCTTACGAGTGTGGGCCGTATCGCAGAGGTGCTCGATGAGGAGCCCTTTATCGCCAACCCCGCGGGAGACCTCGCGATTGCGGCGCCAGCGGACGGCAGTATCGAGTTTCGCGACGTTTCCTTTAAATACCGCGCGGATGCAGCCGAGGATGTGCTCCAGCATATCGACCTTCGCATCGAGAGCGGCTCGACGGTGGGCATCCTCGGCGGCACGGGCTCGGGCAAGAGCTCGCTTGTGCAGCTGATTGCGCGCCTGTACGACGCCACCGAAGGCGCCGTGCTTGTGGGCGGACGCGACGTGCGCGACTACGACCTCGCCGCCTTGCGCGACGCTGTGGGCATTGTGCTGCAAAAGAATGTGCTGTTCACGGGCACCGTGCGCGAGAACCTGCAGTGGGGCAATCCGCAGGCGTCGGACGATGAGCTCCTCGCGGCTTGCCGCGCGGCGTGCGTGGACGAGTTCCTTGATCGCATCGGCGGGCTGGACGGCGAGTTGGGCCAAGGCGGCGCCGGTGTCTCGGGTGGCCAGAAGCAACGCCTGTGCATCGCGCGCACGCTGCTCAAGCATCCGCGCGTGCTCATTTTTGATGACTCCACCAGCGCGGTCGATATGGCGACCGACGCAAAGATTCGCGAGCATATCGCTCGGATTCCCGATGCGACCGTGCTCATCATCGCCCAGCGCATCGCGAGTGTCATGGATGCCGATCGCATTGTGGTGCTGGACGACGGTCGTGTCCACGGCGTGGGCACGCACGAGGAACTGCTGGCGGGCGACAACATATACCAGGAGATTTACGCCTCGCAGATGGAGTTTGCGGGGAACGCGGACGCCGGCGATGGCAACGACGGTGGCTGCGCGAATGATCCATTTTCCTCTGTTGCATGCGGATCACCCTTGGAAGGGGGTGAGCGCCATGCCTAAGACCGCAGCCCAAGCACGCCCGGCCGACCTCAAGCGCACTGTGCGCCGCCTGCTCTCATACATGGGGCATGCCAAGTTCTCGTTGCTCGCGGTGGGCGTGCTCGCCTCCGTTGCCGCCATCGCGAGCCTCGCCGGCACCTACATGGTGCGCCCCATCGTTAACGGTTTGGCCACGGGCGGGGAGGAACTGCTCGCCAAGCAGGTCATCCTGACGGCGATCATCTACGCCGCGGGCGTGCTCTCGGCCCTGGGCTACTCACAGATCATGGTGCGCGCGGCCCAACACGTGGTGTCCGATATTCGCCGCGACCTGTTCGCGCACATCCAGACGCTGCCGCTCAGTTATTTTGACAGCACGCGCTCGGGCGACATCATGAGTTTTTTCACCAACGACGTCGACACCGTCTCCGAGGCGCTCAACAACAGCTTTGCCAACGTGATTCAGGCCGCCATTCAGGTTGTGGGCACCACGGCTATGCTCATCATCCTTAACTGGCAGCTCACGATTATCACACTCGTGTGCGATGCGGCCATTGTGCTGTATGCGCGCTACTCGGGCGCGCGCTCTAAGCGTTTCTTTGCTGCCCAGCAGGCATCGCTTGGCGACCTGGACGGATATATCGAAGAAATGGCCTCGGGCCAAAAGGTCATCAAGGTCTTTAACCGTGAGGCAGCGAATGTCGCCGGCTTCACCTGCCGCAACGACGAGCTTCGCTGCACCGGTACCGCCGCCGTGAGCTATGCCAACTCCATGGTGCCCATGACCGTCGTGATTGGCTACGTCAACTATGCCATCGTCGCCGTGGCGGGCGGCATGCTCTGCATCAAGGGCCTGGCCGATGTGGGCGCGCTTGCAAGCTACCTGGTCTTCGTTCGCCAGGCGGCCATGCCCATCAACCAGTTTACGCAGCTGGGCAACTTCTTGCTCAATGCGTTGGCCGGTGCCGAGCGCCTGTTTGCGGCTATGGACCTTAAGCCCGAGGTGGACGAGGGCTGCGTGGAGCTGGTGCAGACGGGCGACGCCGCGTGGGCGTGGAAGATTCCCGAGGGCCAGGGCGTGGGCGCGTACGGGCACTTGCATGACGTGGCAGCCGTTGATGAGTCGGGCCGCGCGGTGGCCGCCGACGGCACCGAGCTCACGTGCGGCTTGGTCCCGCTTGCCGGCGACGTGCGCTTCCATGCCGTGGACTTTTCCTACGTGCCGGGCACCCGTGTGCTCACGGATCTCAACCTGTTTGCCAAGCCAGGGCAAAAGATCGCGTTTGTGGGCTCGACGGGCGCCGGAAAGACGACCATCACCAACCTCATCAACCGCTTCTACGAGGTCGATGACGGCGAGATCACGTACGACGGCATCGACGTCAAGCACATTGCCAAGGCCAGCCTGCGCGGGTCGCTCGGCATTGTGCTGCAGGACACGCACCTGTTTAGCGGCACCATTGCGCAGAACATCCGCTTTGGCAAGCTCGACGCGACCGACGAGGAGGTGCGCGCCGCTGCCGAGGCCGCCTGCGCCGACTCGTTTATCCGCCGCCTGCCGCGGGGCTACGACACACCGGTCACGGCCGACGGCGCCAACCTGTCGCAGGGTCAGCGTCAGCTGCTCGCCATCGCGCGCGTGGCCGTCGCCGATCCGCCGGTGCTCATCCTGGACGAGGCCACGAGCTCCATTGACACGCGTACCGAAAAGCTCATCGAGCGCGGTATGGACCGCATCATGCGCGGTCGCACCACGTTTATGATCGCGCACCGCCTGTCCACTGTCCGCGACGCCGACGCCATCATGGTCCTTGAACACGGCCGCATCATCGAGCGCGGCACGCACGAAGAGCTGCTCGCCCAGCACGGCGAGTACTGGCAGCTGGCGCATGGCTTAAAAGAGCTGGATTAACCCGTTCGAGCACGATGCTTTGATCCCTCCGTGCCCCTCACCTCGCCTCAAACCATCACAACATTCGACGTTTTTTGCCAAAATCGGGAAAAGCATCGAATGTTGTGATGGTTTTTCTGCCACTCGACCGGGTGGAATCGCTTTCTTGCGCACGAAGGTGTGCGGACCCGTGGGCAGGGGAATAAGGTTGGTTATCCGACTCCATTGGAGGGCTCATGGACCTGCCGATCGTCCTGTCCCATAAGACTGCCTGGCTGTACCACAACGTGGCGCGCCCGTCCGAGCCGCTCTCGCGAGCAAGCAGCCTATACGATGAGGACTCGCTTGCTAACGAGGCGGAGCCGACCGCGGGCCTGCCCAAATTGGGACTCGATGCCAAGGGGCTGAGGGCTTCAACGGCAGTTGGGATCGTTACCGACTATCTAGTTTCGCTCGGTATTCCACGAGAAGAGCTCGATCATATCGACACGCTCGTCAACTTCGATTTTGAGCGCTCGACGCCGGCTGGATTTAGGTGCCACGTGTTTGGGGCGCCGATACCCCCAGGCCATCTTATCGAGGTGGCAGAGGGCCTTCTAGTGGTTGATGAGGCCATGTGCTTTGTCCAAGCGGGTTCGTGGATGAGTGAGCCCGAGCAGCTGGAATATGGCTACGAAATCTGCGCCCGATACCATTTGAATCATCTGTCGACAGGCGATTATATCGAGATGGGGCAGAGGTATACCGTTGCCGACTTGATTGCCTATTGCAATGAGAACCGATCTCGTCAGGGGGCTATACGCGCGGCCGCCGTGCTCAAGCGCGTGCACGATGGCGCGCGGTCGCCCATGGAGACGGCCACCGCAATCATGGTCGTAGCAAAACGTTCCCAGGGAGGGCTGGGATACGCCAAGATCGAGCTCAACCATCGGGTCAATGTTCCCAACGAGTTCAAGTATCTCGCAAAGGCCGGGTATTTCGAGATCGACGTATATGCGCCTGCAAGCGGTACAGGGATTGAATACAACGGCTCGGACCATCTTGATAAACAGCGCAGCGCGTCGGATGCGGAGCGTATGACCGTGCTGAGCTCGCTGGGCTTTAGAATGATCGTCCTCACCGGGACCCAGTTTGCCCACCAGCTGCAATTGCACCGGGCGATGAACGCCATCGCACTCGCTATGGGCCTTAAGTGCGACCGAAGCGAAGCGTTCCAGAAACGTCAGAACGACCTGCGAGAATTCGTGATTCGGCACTGGGATGGCAGCCTTTAGGGGCGCTTTGGCCCTTCTACGGGGTGCTTTGGCCCTTCTACGGGGTGCTGTGGGCAGGCAGACCATCACAACATTCGACGTTTTTTGCCAAAAACGGGAAAAGCATCGAATGTTGTGATGGTCTGTGCTGAGGATGGGCTTGGGAAGTCCGTTTTGCTCGAAGCGGCCTGTCCTGTCGTACGGGTGTCGGCGTGATTCTCTCGTGGGGTATTATGTTTTCCGAAGAATAAAACGCCGCGTGAGGGGAGGGCTGCGTGGACGGGCGCGTGCAACATGACGGTTTTGGCCGCGATATCAACTACCTGCGCATTGCCGTTACCGACAAGTGCAATTTCCGCTGCGTTTACTGCATGCCGGCCGATGGCGTGGCGCCCCGTGCGCACGACGAGCTGCTCAGCGCCGAGGAAATCGCCCGCTTTGTGCGCTTGGTGGCGGGGGAGGGCATTCGCCGCGTACGCCTGACGGGCGGCGAGCCGCTGGTCAGCCGCCGCATCATCCCGCTTATTCGCGACATCCGCGCGATTCCGCAGATCGAGGACATCTCGCTCACCACCAACGGCGCCCTGCTGCCCAAGCTGGCGCCGCAGCTCAAAGACGCGGGGCTTAACCGCGTCAACATCTCGCTCGACACGCTCGATCCTACGCTGTTTGGAAAGATCACTCGTCTGGGTCGACTCGAGCAGACCATGGCTGGCATCGACGCGGCGCTGGCTTGGGGCTTTGAACCCGTTAAGGTCAACTGCGTTGTTGTGCGCCGGCTCAACCAGGATGTGGCAGCCCTCGCGCGCTTGACCGTCGATCGCCCCATTCATCTGCGCTTTATCGAATACATGCCCATTGGCGACGAGCGTACGAGCTCGCATTGCGCTGTGGACCCGCATGCGCCCGCGCTCAATCCCGAGCTGTGGGACGCGAGCGATACCGTGCCGAGCGTCGAGTTGCGGGCGCGCATCAATGCCGGGGCCGCCGCGGTGGGTCTGGGCGAGCTCGAGCCGCTCGACATCAACGACGCTCCTGCCGGCGCAGGCCCTGCGCGCTATTGGCACTTTCCGGGCGCGGCGGGAACGGTCGGCTTTATTAGCGCCATGTCCAACCATTTTTGTGCGAACTGCAACCGTCTGCGCCTGACGGCCGATGGCAACGTGCGTCCGTGCCTGTTCAGCGATGCCGAGTATTCGGTGCGTGAGGCGCTGCGCCGCGGTGATGATATGCAGGTACTTTCGATTTGGCGCGATGCCGTGGCCCACAAACCGCAGGAACACGCGATAATTGAGGGCACGCAACGATTTATGTCCCAAATCGGAGGATGATCATATGGCCAAGAGCAGGTACGCCGATGCCACCAAGGCCGCTCGCAGGGCCGCGATGTCTGCCCACAAAGCCACGGCTGCGGCCAGCGATGCCGTTGCAGGCGCGCAGCCGTCTGCCAGTGCTGCCATCGAGCCCGCCCGCGACGCCCGTCGCGACGAGCTGACGCACGTGGACGCCAAGGGCGAGGTGCGCATGGTTGACGTGTCCGACAAGGCCGAGACCCATCGCATTGCCATCGCCGAGGGCACCATCCTAATGCACCCCGAGACGCAGGCCATGGTGCTGCAGGACCGCGCCAAAAAGGGCGACGTGCTCGCTTGCGCGCGCGTGGCGGGCATCATGGCCATCAAACGCACGAGCGACATCATCCCCATGTGCCATCCGCTGCTCATTACCAAGAGCAAGTGCGACATTGCGCCCATCGCCCCGGCGGGGACGCCGGCCGAGGACGTGCCCGAGGGCTGGGCGCCGGCGCGCGCGGACGGGCAGGTTGGCTTTCACGTACTGGTTACGGCCGGCGTGACGGGCAAGACGGGTATCGAGATGGAGGCCCTGACCGGCGCGAGTGCCGCGTGTCTGACCATCTATGACATGTGCAAGGCCGTCGATCGCGGCATGGAGATCGTCGACGTGCGCCTGCTGCACAAGGAGGGCGGCCGCTCGGGTGTGTGGGACCGCGCAGAGCGTCAGGCCGCTGCTACTGAGGCCGTGGGGGCCGCGGGCGACGCACCCGCGAGCGCACCCGTCGCCGTCGCGCCCGCAGCTCCCACTCCGGCCGTCCCCGCGATTGCGTTTATCGGCTACCAGAACTCGGGCAAGACCACGCTCGTCGAGAAGGTTATCGCCGAGCTCACCCGCCGCGGCCTGCGCGTGGGTTCGCTCAAGCATCATGGGCATCACGGCTTTGATATCGATGTACCCGCTAAGGATACGTGGCGTCATCACCAGGCCGGATCCAAGCACGTGGGCCTCATCTGCGCCACGCGCTGGGCAGAGTACGCCGACACGCGCGAGGAGGACGAGATGCCCGCGCGCGAGCTGCTGTCGCGCTACAACGATGTCGACGTGGTGATCATCGAGGGCTACAAGACCGAGGGCTTCGACAACATCGTGGTCGCGCGCTCCGGTGTCGACCGTCTGCGCGGCAAGAGCTCGCTCGACCTGGTCGACGGTCACACGCTGGCCCTTGCCTGCAACGAGGCCCTGGCACGCCAGGCCTTCGACGCCGGCTTTGCGACCCGAGCCATCAACATCAACGACGCCCGAGCCATCTGCGATCTGATCCAAGACCATCTGGCCTAAAACCTGCCAAAAAGGGACAGGTTTATTTTGGCAGGTTTTATCTGGGCAAACGCCATTTCCACCACAAAGGGGCCAGGCACCTTTGTGGTGGTTTTTGCTTTGACGGGCCGCGCCTGCGCCTTGGTATACCATGTACGCCGTTCGCGAATACACCCCACACCGCCGCACAACCCAGAAAGGCCCCCATGGACACCACCTTCAGCCACATCAAAGCCGTATTCTGCGATATCGACGGCACGCTGCTCACGAGCCGGCACACGGTGTCCCCGCGCACCGTGGCGGCGATCCGCGCCCTGCGCGAGCGCGGCGTGCTCTTTGGCCTGTGCACCGGGCGCGACGCCCACGCGACCGAGGCCATGTATGAGCTCTGGGGCATCGAAGGCCTGGTGGACGTGATGGTGGGCTGCGGTGGCGCCGAGGTCATCGACCGCGCGCACGACATCAACGAGCTGAGCTATCCGCTGCCGGGCGAGACCATCGCGCGCATCTGCAAACACATGGCGGACCTTCCGGCAACGCCCGTCTGCCCCCGAGACGGCGTGTTCTACGTGCCCGAGAGCAACGCGTGCGTCGAGCACCTGTCGCGCGTCGACGGCGTGCCCTACCAGGTGGTCGATTTTGCCGAGTTTTTGCGCGAGCCGCAGCCCAAGGTGATGTTTACCATGGCGCCCGAGGTAATGCCGCGGGTGATTGAGCGGGCGTCGACGTTTGCCGATGACACTGTTAAGGCGGCGGCTCTGCAAACCACGCAGCGGCTCTACGAGTTCATGGATCCGCGCGTGTCCAAGACGCGCGGCCTTGTGCGCGTGGCGGAGCTCAACGACATGGAGCTCCAGGACATCTGCGTGTTTGGCGATGCGGACAACGACACCTGCATGGTGGCCGACGCCGGCGTGGGCGTGGCCATGGCAAACGGCAGCGACGCCACCCGCGCCGCCGCCGACTTTGTAACCGCCAGCAACGACAAAGACGGCATCGCGATCTTTATCGAGGAACATCTGCTGTAGCGCAGGGGGAGAACCACCGCAAAGGGGGCAGGCTCCTTTGCGGTGTCCTCAGGCGATTTGGGCGAATTGATGCCTAAAATCTGCGCGAAAATTCAGATATGGTTGTCTGAACATTACGCTTCTAACTACCGATGAAATAAAAATAATCCCATCAATTTGGTAGTCTATTCCTCCCGGTTAATGACCTACCGCTCACGGTCGATTTTCAACCGTTCACAGGATGTTTACTCTTGAGCAAAATGTTGTGCAAATAAATAAAATGCTATTAAAAAATGATAGGCAACTAAATTACCAGCAGAAATAAAAACTAAATAACGAATAAACTAAAGCAAATCTGAGCAAATGTCAAGAGAATTGAGAATTCGCTACAAAACTATCGGTATTTTTGCTTAAATGTTCAAACAATCGTTACAATATGTACTACAAGCGTGCGCAATTACAGATTGCGCAGATACGTTTGATAGTGAAAGAGCAAGATCGCGGTCTCTTGGGGAGGAGACATCGATGAAAGCGAATTCAGAAAAAACTAAGCAGAGTAAAAAAGCGACGCGCCGTGTACTGGCAGGCGTTTTGTGCGGAGCCTCCGTGTTGAGCCTGGTACTGTCGCTCGTCATGCCTCCGATCTCGCAGGCCATTGCCAACGATGCCCAGACGGTTCCTGCCGAGGAAACTGTGATGGGGGGGGTTCCTCAAGTGAGTCTACTGGTGTAGACAACACTACCAACGGGGATACCGAAAACCAGAATAGCGACGAGGTCGACGGCGGCGAGGCCGACTCTTCAAATGGTGTTGAGCAGGGTCAGTCTGAGGATCAGCCTGAGGGCGAGTTGCAGGTCGAAGACGGCGAGTCGTCGGATGACGGCGCCGTTATGGCAGCTGCGGAAGGTGGGCAAACCGAAGCGGCGCCCGTCGAGATAAATAGCGCTGACGATTTGAAAAACAAGTTGGAGAATGCAAGCGGTGTCGCTAGCTTCAAGCTTATGAATGATGTCGATACCGGCGGGACAATCCAGCTTGGCAAGGACGGCAGCAAGATCACGCTGGATCTAAACGGTCACAAAATTAAACACGAGAGCTCGAGCCAGCCCCTGTTCAACATTACGGGGGGCGCGACGTTAACCGTCATGGATAGTCAGCAAGCTGAAGTGGATGATCCAACGGGCGACAAATATGTATGCTCCGACAACACATTTAGCAAAAATGGCAACCTTGCCTCTGTGGCCCCTGATGAGACTTCTAATATTCCTACAAATCTCACCTACTATGTAACCGGATCGTCCGTAAATCCAGATGGCATTAGCACTACCGAGGCTCTTTATAAACATGAAGCTATCATCGGCGGCGCCATCGTGGCGTGCAATAGTAACGACAAATTGAAGCTCATCAATCTTTATGGCACTAATGG
>ENA-UOJE01001269-UOJE01001269.1-human-gut-metagenome-genome-assembly--contig:-C23-NODE-1269-length-23307-cov-9.420910_pt1 | contig 23307 bp, 14 predicted proteins | sample MGYA00242341_ERZ723888 | MGnify/ENA metagenome assembly ERZ723888 | reverse complement strand
CGAGAGCCGTAATGAGCGGTGGGGTGGCGACTAGTTGGTCGTACCGGAATCGTCACCCGTGCCCGAGCCAGAGCCCGAACCCGAGCCAGAAAGTGCGACTGTTAGCGTGATCGTGCTGTCGGTGGACTGCTTGCCGGTGGGGGAGACGCCCGTAACGGTGGCATCCTCGTTACCGCTTACGGGATTGCCGTTCTGGTCACAGAAGCCAATGTTATAGAAACCGGCGTTGTTGAGCGCGGTAACGGCGGCGGAAATGCTCTTGCCGTACAGGTTGCCCGGGACGGTGGCCTTGCCGGACTTCTTGGCAATGACGACGGTAATCGTGGCGCCGGGCTTCTGCTTACCGCTGGGGTTCCAGCTGATCACGGTGCCCTCGGTAACAGAGTCGTTTTCCTGGTAGCTCACGTCGACGCCAAAGCCTGCCATATCGAGGGCGTTGCGCGCCTGCGCCTCGGTCATGTCGGTCAGGTCGGGGACGGACGTGGTATCCGGGCCGCTCGAGACCTTGTACGAGATGGTCGTGCCCTTCGCGACTTCCTTACCGGCTTCGGTGCCCTGCTCAAAGACCTGGCCCTCATCGGCCTCGTTGGCCTCCTCGGAGGCGTTGCCCTTCAGGCCAACGCTTGCCAGCGCGGCTTCTGCCTGGTCCTTGGTCAGGCCGACAAGCCGGGGAACCTCAACCTTCTCGGAGGGCTTGGGGCCCTTGGAGATTACCAGGTTCACCTTGGTGCCCTTGGCCTTCTTGGTGTTGCCGTTGGGCGTCTGCTCGGCGACCTTGCCCTCGTCGACATCGTCGTTGTAGCTTTGGTCGATGGTGCCGGCCTCGAGGCCGGCTTCCTTGATCAGCTCGACGGCAGTCTGCTGGTCCTTGCCCAGCACATCGGGCACGGTGACCTGCTCGCCGCCAAAGAGTCCTGTGGCAAAGGCCACCACGATGCCGATGACGGCAACCGCTGCCACCACGGCGGCGATGATCTTGTTCTTGTTGGATTTGGGCTCTACGACCTCGTAGGAGCCGGTGGAGCCCGAAACCGAGCTACGGGCGGTATTCTGGCCGCTCACGCCCGAGACGGGACGCACCATGGCGCGCGTCTGATCGGAAAGCTCGCGAGTCTTGGTGGCGCCCAGCTCACCGGGGGCACCGATGATGCGCGTGGGCTCCGAGACGTTGACGGCACGGCCCGACAGGTAGCTGTTGAGCACCTGACGCAGCTCGTCGGCGGTCTGGAAGCGGTTTGCCGGGTCCTTCTCCATGCACTTGAGGATGATGCGCTCAAGGTCGGCGTCGACACCGGAGTTGATCTGGCTCGGCGGAATAGGCAGCTCGTTGACCTGCTTGAGTGCGACCGAGATAGCGTCGTCACCGTCAAAGGGAACGCGGCCGGTGGCGCACTCATACATCACGACGCCCAGCGAGTAGATATCCGAGGTGGGGCCGAGGTCCTGACCACGGGTCTGCTCGGGGCTGACGTAGTGGGCGGTTCCCAGCACGTTGTTGTCTTGCGTGAGGTGGCTGTTCTTGGCGCGCGCAATGCCAAAGTCCATCACCTTGATGTTGCCGTCGGGCAGCACCATGATGTTCTGCGGCTTAATGTCGCGGTGGATGATCTCGTGCTTGTGGGCGACCGAAAGCGCGGAGCTGATCTGCGAGCCGATCTGGGCGACCTTCTTGGGGTCGAGGGCGCCGTGGCTCTTGATGCCGCTCTTAAGGTCGGTGCCGCGCAGGTACTCCATGACGATGTAATAGGTGTCGCCGTCCTTGCCCCAATCGTAGACGCCCACGATATAGGGGGAGGAGAGACCGGCTGCTGCCTGGGCCTCCTGCTTAAAGCGTGCGGCGAAGGTTGCGTCGCCAGCATACTGCGGCAGCATAATCTTGACGGCTACCGTGCGGTCGAGGACCTGGTCCTGTGCACGGTAGACGGTCGCCATGCCGCCTGTTCCCACCTTATCCTTGAGGAGGTATCTTCCCCCGAGGACCCTCTGTTCCATTCCTGCTCCTAACATAACTATTCGCTCAACGATGTGTGTAGTACCTACGATGTGGCCGTTGGGGCCGTGTGGCGCGTTGCCGCTAACTCTTCGGCCGCGGCGCGCCTCGGGTGTCCGATTCGATCATGGGCATCACGCTCCCTGTGCGGCAAGCGCCGCAGTCAGGACGATACCGGCGATCTTGGCGGCCTTGACGTCATGCTTGTCGAAATCCTCCAAGGCCACCGAGATGGCGACCGTGGGTGAATCGTAAGGTGCAAAGCCAACGAACATCGAGTTGACGTTGGTGCCGCCGATCTCGGCCGAGCCGGTCTTGCCGGCGACCTTGACGCCGGGGATCTGGGCATCGGTGCCGGTGCCGGACTGGACGACGGCAAGCATGGCCTGCTTGACCTGGTCGGCCGTGGCGGAGCTGACGGCCTGCCCCAGCGAGCGGGACTGCGTGGTCTTGACCACGGTTCCGTCCGGGGCAAGTACCTGGGCTACAAAGTACGGGTCCATGACTACGCCACTGTTAGCGATGGCGGCGGCAATCACGGCGTTTTGCATGACGGTGGTTTGCGGGCCGGGCGTATGGTCCATGCCGACAGGCTGGCCGGCGCCGGCCCAGGCAGTCTCCCATTCGGTCATGAGCGACGGGTCGGCCATGATGGAGGCCGCGGAGGTCAGGTCCTGGCCGAGCTTTTGGCCGTAGCCAAAGGCGTTGGCAAACTGCACGAGCGTGTTTGCGCCAACTTCGTTTGCCACCTGGCCAAAGACGACGTTGGAGGACACGGCAAAGGCCTGCTGCAGGCTGATGGTGCCGTAGCTCTCGTTGGCATAGTTGGTGACCGGTGCGTTGCCGATGTCCATGGAGCCGGGCGCCTGGTAGGTGCTGGTAAGGCTGGCGGTACCGGTCTCGAGTGCCGCGGAAAGCGTAACGACCTTAAACGTTGAGCCCGGCGTGTACAGCGCGTCCATGGCGCGATTGTACATGGAGCCGTCCTCGCCGCCGCCCGTCTGTAGCAGGGCATCGATGTTGGTGTTGTCGTAGGTGGGCGAGCTGGCACATGCGAGCACCGCGCCGGTACGCGGGTCGATGACCACTACAGCGCCCTTAAAGCCCTTGAGCGCCTGCTCAGCAGCCGTCTGGATGCGCGAGTCGATGGTGAGCTTGGCGGTGTTGCCCGGCTGGGTCTGGCCCGCGAGCGACGCGATGGCGTTGTTCCAGCTGGAGTAGTCCTTAGAACCGGTGAGCGTGTCGTTCATGACGCTCTCGATGGCGGTGGTGCCATACTGCTGGCTCACGTAGCCAACCACGTGCGCTGCTAGGTTACCGTTGGGGTAGGAGCGTACGTAGGTGCCGTCTTCCTGCTGCAGCGACTCGGCCAGCGTCACGCCGTCGGACGTGATGATGGAACCGCGCTGGATGTACTTGGAGCGGGCGATGGTGTGGTTGTTGGTCGGCATGTCCTGATAGTCCTTGGCCTTGATGACCTGGACATAGGTGAGGTTGCCGATAAGGATGGCGAACAGCGCCGTAAAGGCGAGCACCGCACGAGTTAGACGGTTGGCAAGCGCAACGCGGCCGAGCACACCGGATTCAGGCGTGTCGAGCAGGCGACGACGCATGCGCGAGCCGACGGAATGGCTGCCGCTGCCGTAGGAAGACGAGGAGGCAAAGCGCGTGCCCGTCGGGGCGGCGGCAGATGCGACCTGATCATCGGTGATGGCGGCCATGGTGCCGGTGCCGGTAAGCTCGGCCTCGCGTCCGGTCGCCTCGTCACCGGCGCGCAGCAGGAGCGCGACGATGATAAAGCTCGCCAGCAGCGAGGAGCCGCCCTGGCTCATAAAGGGCAGGGTGACGCCGGTCAGCGGAATCAGGCGGGTTACGCCGCCAACGATCAAGAAGGCCTGGAAGCTGATGGCGGCCGTAAGGCCCGTGGCGCTAAAGGCGGCGAGGTCGGATTTAGCGCGGGCAGCCGTGGTGAGGCCACGCACGGCAAAGAGCATAAACAGGATGAGCACGGCGCCGCCGCCCAAAAGGCCCATCTCCTCGCCGATAGCCGAGAAGATAAAGTCGGACTCGACGACAGGGATGTTGTTGGCCATGCCGTTGCCGATGCCAACACCGACCAGACCGCCATCGGCAAGCGAGAAGAGCGACTGGACAATCTGGTAGCCCTGGCCCTGGGCGTCCTTAAACGGATCGACCAAAACCTGGAAACGCACCTGAACGTGCGACAGGAACTTGTAGGCGCCCACGGCTCCAACGGCTAAGAGCGCAAGGCCGATAACGACATACGAAAAGCGCCCCGTGGCAACGTAGAGCATCAGCAAGAAGATGGTGTAGAACAGCACGGCCGAACCCAGGTCGCGTTCGAAGACGACGACGAGCAGGCACACACCCCACACGGCAAACAGCGGCAGCAGCAGTCGCAGGCGAGGGATCTTAAAGCCCAGAATCTTGCGGTTGGAGATAGAGAGCAGCTCGCGGTTCTCGGCCAGGTACCCGGCCAGGAACAGGACGATAAAGACCTTGGCGAACTCGCCAGGCTGGATGGTAAAGCCCGCGATGCGAATCCACAGCTTGGAGCCCGAGATCGTGGTGCCGATAAAGATGGGCAGCATCAGCAGGATGATGCCGATAATGCCAAAGGTGTACTTGTAGCGCATGACCACGTCGAGGTTTTTGACTAGTGCAAGCGTTCCCACCATGAGCGCCACCGAGACAAACAGGATGATGGGCTGTGAGATGGCGAGAGCGGGGGCGAGACGCGTCACGAACGTGATGCCGATGCCCGAAAGTATAAATACGATGGGCAGGATGGCGGGGTCGGCACCGGGCGCCAAGATGCGCACGGCAATGTGAGCCGCGGCAAAGGCGGCAAAGAGGCCGATCGGTACGGCGAGCGTCTCAAAGGAGATGGCAGCGCCCGCGGTGAGGACGTACATCGCATACAGCAGGATGACGGGGAACGCCGAGGCGATGAGCAAGAGCAGCTCGGTGTTGCGGCGACTCATAAGCGGCACTCCCTTTCTAATTCTTATCGGAGGCTTCGGCCTCGGCGGACTGTTCGGCGGTTTTCTCGGAATCTGATTCGGAGGTCGATCCCTGATTGGTGTTGTCGCGAATCGTTTGCGCGTCGATCACCTGGCGGGTCTGCTCCTCGTCGATCTGGTGGCGGTACTTGGATATCGTGTCCTGCGCATCGTCGACACTTGTTTGCGGAATGCCCGCCTTGAGGCGGTTTTGCGTGTCTTCGGGCAGGTCGGACAGCTTGATGCTGGTTTCGCTTTCGAGCCAGTGGAGCTTGAGTCCGAGCGGCTTGCCGGGCAGGCCGCGCCAGACGGCGACATTGCCCTGGTAGGTACCCAGGTAGTACGAGCCGGTGACACCCGTGTAGGCCCAGATGCCAGCTGCCAGCACAAAGACGAGGGCCAGGATGGCGGCGATAGTAACGTTGCGGCGACGCACGCGTTGCGCCTCGCGCATGACGCCATCGTCAACCAGGTCAACGACTACTACGGTCACGTTGTCGTGGCCGCCGGCGGCAAGCGCCGCGTCCACTAGGTTGTCGACGCAGATTTGCGCGGTTGAGGACTGCGTGGCGATGTTCTCGATATCGCTATCGGGAATCATGCTCGAAAGGCCGTCAGAGCACAGGATCAGACGGTCGCCTTCCTCGATATGCAGAGTGAAGTGGTCGGCATACATGGCGGGGTCCGAGCCCAGCGCACGGGTGATGACCGAACGGTTGGGGTGGACGCGAGCCTCGTCTGCCGTAATCTCGCCGGCGTCCACGAGTTCTTCCACATAGGAGTGGTCGCGGGTCACGCGGATGAGCGTGCCCTCGTGGAGCAGGTAGGCGCGCGAGTCGCCCACGTGGGCGATGGCGAGCGTGTCGTTTTCGATATAGGCGCAAGTGGCTGTGCAGCCCATGCCAGGCTTGCCCAGGCCGTTCAGGGCCGCCTCGATTACGGCGGCGTTGGCTGCCTCGACGGCTGCGGCCAGGCGTGCTGCGTCGGCGGACTGTGGGGCCGTCTTGGCTATAGTCTCGACAGCGATAGAAGAGGCTACCTCGCCGGCGGCGTGACCACCCATGCCGTCGCATACGCAAAAGAGCGGCGACTGCACCAGGTAGGAATCCTCATTGTGCGGGCGCACACAGCCAACGTCGGAGCGGGCGCCCCACATGAGTTGCGTGGTGGTACCGGCATCATAGGTCGAGTCGGTCTCGATGCGCTCCTCGGTCAGGGGCTCAAAGCTCATGGTCGAGCCGGGGTCTTTGAGCTTGGCCTCAACGGCAGCAACGTCGATCTCGGCGGTGTCACCGGGAGAGACGGTGTCGGTCTCGGCGTTTGATTCGGAATCACCGGTGTCCGGGGAGTCGGGCTCCTCGGAAACGCGGGCGGTCGACTCGTCGTCTTGCGGGCTGACGTCTATAGGCTCGGGCGCCGGCGTAGACGCGGGCGCAACCTCGGATGCCGGGGCTATGGGAAACGCCGGCGCGGCGGGCTCGGGTGCCGCAAACACCGCAGCGCTCTCGTTGATTGCCGCGGCGACGGGCTCTGCAAAGTGAGCCGGCGCCGGGGTTGCTTCGGGCGCTGTGGGCTGTTCCGCAGCATGTGCGCCGATGGGCGCCGCTACGGCATCCTCTTCGTCCTCGTTATCGGCGAGATCCGAAATATCATGCGTTACATGCGAAAGAGGCAGGGAGAACACGGTGTCCTCGGGTTCCACGGGTGCGGAGCCCGCCGGAGCGGCGTGGGCCGGTGCAGCTGCGGCGGCAGCCGGTGCCTCGGTCATGGTTGCGGACTTGTTCTCCTCGTCGATCATCGACGGTTCACCTTCATGACCACGTCGCCAATCTGGACTTCGTCGCCCTCACGCAGCGTCGCGGGCTCCACGAGCTGGCGGCCGTTGACGAGCGTGCCGTTAAGCGAGTTGAGGTCCTCGATGATGAGCGCCGGGCCCTGCAGCGAAAAGCGCGCATGCGAGGCCGAGACGAACGGTTCGTTGATGCAGATGTCCGAAGATGGCGAGCGACCGACGATGACGGGGCCGAGCATGTCTACGTGGATGCCGCGGATACCGCGCGGACCCTTGTCCACATCGATCGTCCAGATAGCCGAGTCGCGGCGCTGCCCGCGCACAAGTCCCACGCCGGTCTTCATGACGGCGAACAGGAAGATATAGAGCAGGGCGACCAGGACGATGCGGCCTGCAAAAAGGACAATATCGATGTTCATAAGCGACTATCCCCTAAATTCAAAGGTACTCAGGCCAAACGTCAGCAGATCGCCGTTGCGCAGCGGGCAGCGCGTGATGCGGCGGTTGTTGACGAGCGTGCCGTTGGTGGAATTGAGGTCCTCGATCGACCAATCCGAGCCCGTAAAGGTGAGCTGGGCGTGGCGGCGCGACACGTTGGGGTCGCGCAGGGCAATGTCGGAAACTGAGCGCTCGCGACCGATGGTCACCTGTGCGGAGGTGATGCTATGGCTCTCGCCGCTCACGACGTCGACGAGCTGGGCGAGCGGGCGCTGCGGGGCGCGAGTGCTCGCCATGTTGGAGGCGATGCCGGCTGCAGCGCCTAGGCCCACGGCGGCACCGGTCGCGGCGGCTCCGCCCATGCCGGCAAGCGCGTCGCGCGAGACGGTCTGCGGCACCGGGATAGGAGCGGCGGGGTCGGGGACGCTGGGCGCGAAGGGATCTGCTACAGCAAGCGGGTCGGGGGCGGCGGCGCGAGGCGTCGGCTGCTGCTGGGGCATGGCAGCGGGGCGCTGTTGCTGCGGGGCAGCAAACTGCTGCTGGCCGGCGCGCGGGGCGCTGGCGGCACGGCTTGCCGCGGAGTTGTTCTGGCCCAGGCCGTTTTGATAGGCGCGCTCTTCTTCGTACAGGCGGCCGAGCGTGGGGGCATCGACGTTCTCGGCAAAGACCGAGAACTTGCCGGCGCGCAGCTGCGGATCGATCATAAAGCGCACGAGGGGCTCGCCGACAAAGACATAGCGGCGCTTTTCGGCCTGCGCCTTCACGAACTCGCGGACCTCGCGCGAAAGCTCGGGGTAGAACGGGGCGAGCATGGGATCGTCGTCGGCGGCGATCAGGATGGTATAGAGTGCCGGCGCCGTGTTGACGCCATTGATCACCAGAGTCTGATCCTCCATGTCGCGAGCGGCCTGCTTGGCAAGCTTCTTAAAGGAGAACGGGGCACGGGTGGCACCGAAGATGCCGGCCACGTGGTCCTCGAAGATGTTCAGGAAGTTCACGAAAGATCACTCTCCGTATAGGTTCTTTGGTATCCGAGCAAATATAGGCATATCCCAACGATTATAGAGGATAGGATTCCCGCAACCGCCGCCTTGGCGATGACCGCGGCTGCAAGGCTGGCAATTTCCATATGGTGTGCAAGACAGGACGCCGCTGCGCAGCCGATGCCGGTGACAGCGATGGCGGCGATTGCGGCAAGGTTTGAGCCCTGATTGGCACGCTTGGCATGGACATTGAGCAGCGCAGATGACGCTGCGGCAGTTGCCGCGACCAGCACAAAGGCAGCCCAAAGGAGCGGGTCTCCCAGCGCTGCGGCAACGTTACCGAGCCCCAGCACGCCTCCGGCTGAAAGCGCGACCGTGGCCAGACGGGCAAAAAGCGCGCCCATGCCCGTTGCCGCGGCGGCGCTTGCCGGGCCGAGCCAAAATGACGCGACGCCGGCGGCGACCCCAGCTGCCAGGAAGGTATTGCCGGTCAGACAGCCAAGCGCGAGTGCACAGGTGAGCGTGGCGCTCGCGGCAGTCTCGGTGCGACCCCAGGCGATCCACCAACCGGACATGGCGGCGGCAAAGATCACCGCGACGGGCAGCATCGACAGGATGCCCTGTGCCTGCATGGTGGCGTTGGCCCTGAGCACCCATAAGCTCACGGCCGAGAGGGCCGAGCCAATCTGGGGGGCCAGGCCAGCCGCCGCTCCGATCGCGATAGCCGCAATGACCAGGCCGGGAAGCGCCGCGACCCCGGCCGTTTGCATCAGCAAAAAGCTAAAGGTGCCGCACGTTAGCGCCGAGATAGTGCGCATGGTGTAGTCGCGCGCATGGCTCCAGCGCGTGCCCGCCCAGCCGAGTGCGGGGTCGACCTCGATGGCGTCGTCCTCGTAGTGCGACGGCTCGATATCGTCGAGCTCCTGCTCGTCATCCGAAAGCTCGCCAACCATTTGCTCCAGGCTGCGACGGCCTTCGCGCACGCTGCCCAGACCGGCAAGGAGCTGGTCGCAAAATGCCTCGATGCTGTTGGGGCGGTCCTGCGGCATGGGGGAGAGCGCGCTCATGAGCGCGCTCTCGGCTCCCGGGGGAAAGTGTGGTATCAGCTCGCTGGGATAGGTGGCGCCGCCGATGATGTGGCCGAGCGAGTCGGCGGGCGTGGCCGCCATAAAGGGGGCGCTGCCACACAGGCCCTCGTAGATCACACAGGCAAGGGCAAAGACATCAGCGCGTTCGTCGACCGTGCCGGTCTCGATATCGAGCTGCTCGGGCGGCATGTAGCCGATGGTGCCGCCGCGCGAACCGCCAAAGCCACCGGCGGACGACAGTCGCGCCATGCCAAAGTCGGTGAGCTTTACATTGCCCGAGTGGTCGATGAGCACGTTGGCGGGCTTAATGTCCAGGTGGAGTACGCCATTACTATGGGCGAAGGTGAGCGCCTGGCCCAGGGCATCGGCAATAGCTGCGGCCTCGTCAAAGGTAAGTGAGTGGCCGTCCACGCGGTGCAAAAACTCGGCCAGCGACATGCCATCGACATACTCCATGACTAGGTAGGCATAGGCTGTGTCGTGCGTAAAGTCGATGACCTGCACGATATTGGGATGTTGAAGCATGGCGGCGGTGTGCGCCTCGCGCAGGACATCCATGATGTCGCTGGCGGGCATGCCAGCACCGTTGATAAGGGGGATACGCTTAATGGCGACGCGGCGGCGCAGGTGCGTGTCGCGGCAGATCTCGATGGAGCCAAAACCGCCGGTCGCAAGTGTCTCGAGCGGCTGGTACCGCTTGAGCAGCTCGCGAGAGCTGGTGCCCTCCAAAGGAACGTCCGGCGAGAACCGGGCGGTATGTTGCGAGAAAAGCGGCATGGCCAACCCTCGTGCGTTTAAAGTTCGTTTGCGAGCGGCGGGCGCGGAGCCGAGCCGTTCGCGGTGGCATAGATGCTGCTAGTGTAGCACGCGCAGGTGGGCGACATTCAATTTAAGCTCCGTCTGGGGTCTGGACCTTGCGTCCGGCCTAGCGCTTTTTCTTGTTCTTCTTCTGCTTGCGCTGCTTGCCCTTGGTCTCCTGGGGCTTGTCGCCCTGCTTGGCCTCGACGGCGGCCTTTTCTGCCTTCATCTTCTTGCGTTTGGTCTCGATGCGGAGTTTTTTGTTGATGCGGGCCTTGAGGAAGGGACCGAACTGCTCGGCATCGCCGCGGACAAAGGTGTCCTTAGGGATCGTCACGCCCTGGTCGGCGAACATGGCCACAAAGATGCGCTCGCCGTCGAGCACGTGGTCGAGCTTTTCAAACGGGAAGAACTGTGACTTGCCGCTCTTGCCCCAAACCATCAGGCCGTCCTCGTTGGCGGCGACGCGGCGATAGCGGCCACCCATGGACTCGTCGGCCTCAACGGCGTCGATAAAGTCGCGGGCGAGGGTGTGGTGCAGGTTTTTGCTCCACCAGGCCAAAAAGGCGCCGAACACGATCAGGACGACGCCAAACTTGATCCAGTTGCCGCCGGCCACCAGCATGCCGATGCCGATGAGCGCGGCAACTGCCGCGGCGACATACAGCGAGCCGCGACGCCTGGGCGAGGCGACCAGGCGGGCGAAGTCGGTGACCAGGTCGTTTTCGTACTGGTACTCGTTGAGGTACAGGATGCCGTCGTCGGCTGCGGCCTGCTCCTCGAGCGCGACCTCGACCTGGTCGGCTGCTTCGGAGGGGACGAGGTTGCTCTCTGCGTCTGCCATGCTCTTTGGACTCCTATCGCGGCGGGCTCGCCGTACGGGTATTATGGAATGCAGTATGCCGTGCGACCGCATGGCCGCCGCGGCAACAAGACTCAGTATACCCGGGGGAGCACCCATGGAATCGTTGTACCGAAAGTATCGCCCGCTCACCTTCGACTCCGTGGTGGGCCAGCAACATATCGTCTCGACGCTCGAGCACGCCATCACCGAGGGGCGCCTGTCCCACGCCTACCTGTTCTGCGGACCGCGCGGCACGGGCAAGACCACCATGGCGCGCATTCTGGCCAAGGCGCTGCTGTGCCGCAATGCCGAGGCGGCGCGCGCCGAGGGTGCAAGCGGCTGCATGCCCGACGGTACTTGCGAGGAGTGCGAGCTCATCGCCGAGGGCAACCACCCGGATGTCTACGAGCTCGATGCCGCAAGCCGTACCGGCGTGGACAACGTGCGCGAGGAGATCATCAACTCCGTCAACTTTGCCCCAGTGCGCGGCAAGTACAAGATTTATATCATCGACGAGGTCCACATGCTCACGACGGCGGCGTTCAACGCGCTGCTCAAGACGCTTGAGGAGCCGCCGGCACACGTGATCTTTGTGCTGTGCACCACCGACCCGCAAAAGATTCTGGAGACCATCCTCTCGCGCTGCCAGCGTTTCGATTTCCATCGCATCGGCAACGAGGATATCGAGCATCGCCTGTCTTACGTGTGCGAGCAGGAGGGCTTCGATTACGACGACGAGGCGCTGGCTATCGTGGCGCGCCATGCCAAGGGCGGCATGCGCGACGCGCTGTCCACGCTGGAGCAGCTGAGCGTCTTTGGCAACGGTTCTGTGCATGCGGACGACGCCCGCTCGCTTTTGGGCGAGGTTTCGGACCAGATCCTGGGCGAGTTTTCCCGCGCCATTGCCGATCGCGATGTTGCCGAGCTCTATGGACTGATTCGTGTGCAGGTCGAGGAAGGCAATGACCTGCTTGAGCTGACGCGCGACCTGGTGGCGCATGTGCGTGACGTGTACGTTGCCTGCGTTGCCGGTGCCCGTGCCGAGCTGTTTGAGGGCGGCTCGGAGCAGGCCGAGGCGCTTGCTGCCGAGGCCGCTGCCTTTGGCGAGCATCCTGCCGACCGCCTGGCCCGCGTGCTGACGGTGCTCGACGATGCCGCACTGGAGATGAGGGGCGCGAGCGACGTGCGCCTGGTGCTCGAGATTGCCTGCACGCGTCTGGCGCGTCCCGAGGCTGATTTAACGATTGAGGCATTGGCCGAGCGCGTGGCACGTCTGGAGGCCATGGTTGCCAACGGCGCCGTGCCGGCGAGCGTGGCTGCTGCTCAGGCCGCCGCGCCTGCAGCATCCGTACCCGCTGCTGCCCAACAGCCGACGCTCATTTCGGGCGCCCGTGCTGCCGCTCCGGCGGCATCCGCTGCCCCTGCTGCTACGTCCGCGCGCCAGGGTGGCATGCCTTGGGACCGCGGAGCTGCTGTTCCGACTGCCCAGCCTGCTCCCCGTTCTGCGTCCGTGTCAGCTTCCAAGTCTGCAGCGCCTGCACCTCAGCCTGCGCCGACGTCGACGCCTCAGCCCGTTGCTGCCCCCGCGCCTGCCACCGCTCCGGCACCTAAGCCCCAGTCCAACAATGCCGCCCAGGTTGCCGCCGCCGGTGCTGCCGAGACGCCCGCGGTCGAGGATGCCGGAGAGCTGCAGCGCAAATGGGCCGAGGTCGTCGAGCGTGTCAAGGCGCGTCAGGCTTCCTACGCAGGGCTTTTGCTCAACGCCCGCGCCACGGCCGACGACGGCTCCAAGCTCACCGTCTCGTTCCCCGCGGGCTCGACCTTTGCCATCAAGATGCTCGGTCGCGCCGATACGCAATCGGTGGTCCTGCCGACGGTCTGCGCAGTCTTCGGTCGTCGTACCGTCGACTATGTCTTGGATGGGGGTGGCACGCCGGCTCCTCAACATGAGGAGCATTCTCCATCTGCACGGGCTGCGGCATCTGCGGACCCGCAACCCGTGTCCTCGGCGGCCCCTGCATCCTCGAGCGCCAGCGCGCCGCAGCGGCAAGCGACACCGGTAGCGGCGTCGACCCCGTCGGCGCCTAAGCCCGCGGCGCCCAAACCGGCTGCTCCGACACCCGTGTCCAAGCCCGCCTCGCCCGCGCCCAAGTCGTCTGACCTAGGCAAAGCCCCCTGGCTACGCTCCGACAACCCCGCCGGCGCTCCTGCCACGGGTAAGCTCCCGACCGAGCCCGCACCCCGTGCGCCCGAGCGCTCGGCTGCCCCCAAGGCTCAGTCTGTCGCGCAGTCCGCGCCGTGGGAATCCGAGCAGGTGCCCTACGACGACGCCATGGTCGGCGGCTTTGCCGGCGATGCGAGCGGGGACGATCTTCCTCCGTTCGACGTGCCGGGTGCGGCGTCCGCGCCCAAGTCCGCTGCAGCTGCCCCCAAAGAGGGGGACGCCCCCGCTGCCCCTTGGGAGTCCAACCCCGGCGCCGGCAGCCCCTTCGGCCATCAGGGCGCAGCCCCGAGCATCCCGCAGACCGAGGACGAGGCCAAGGCCCTCATCCGCAGCGTCTTTGGCCAGGCCACCATCTTCAAGCCGGTGGAGTAGCTGTGCAGGCGGGTATACTGCTCAAGAAGAGGACCCCTTGTCCGGGCGCATCTGTATTTCGGACATGTGTAGTGTGGTGCCGCGTATGTCGCATTTGAGCAGACAGGTGCGTGACGGTCGGCCTAGGATGCTGAGGTCGATACGATACGTCGCATGGCTGTTCGTGTACTCGACTTGCTCGGCGTTAATGGTTGCTCCGATTGCCAAATAAACGCCTAGCTCGGCATCGACAATCTTGAAGTCCTTTATCTTGACCTTGAACTCTTGATAGAGGGACGGGCTGTTGTAGTAGACGGTTCGGGTTCCGTCGGTGCACTCATCGGTCGTCTCCCATTTGACGACGGGCTGGTCCGAGCTGGCTATCAGCAGTTCTGCTCCAAAAGCTATGGCATGGGTGATGACAACCAGCAATGCCCAGCCGACAAAGAGATAGAGAACCACATATGCAACGGGGTGTTTTGAGCGGATGTTTTGGAGCGCGTTGGGGGCATTCATGGGGCACCTCCAAATTACTATCTATGGCAATCAAATTATACCCTGCCGCCATGTGCGCCGCCTCGAGCAGCGGTTCGGCATTTAGCTATTTAGTGGCGCACATGAAATGCCGGATTCGGCTCTACTAGATTGAGTGTGCGATATTATGCAACCTTGCATAATTCGACCTTGCATAATCTTTGAGTGCGGTTTGTATTGGAGGACATGTATATCGACTGAGGTAACACGTCCGCCCCGCTCTCTCGCCGCGCGCCGTGGTACGATTTTTGAGTTTGAAAGTCCCGCCGTGCTCCGGCTGCCCTTGCAGCTCGGCGTGCGGCCGCACGTAAAGGAGCCATCATGGCCGGTATGAACATGCAGCAGATGATGAAGCAGGCTCGCAAGATGCAGGAGCAGCTTGCCGCCGCGCAGGAGAACCTCAAGTCCCAGACCGTCGACGCCTCTGCCGGCGGCGGCATGGTCAAGGTGACCGTTAACGGCGAGATGGAGCTCGTCAACCTCACCATCGATCCCGATGCGCTCGATCCCGAGGACGTCGATATGCTGCAGGACATGATCATGGCTGCCGTCATCGAGGCCGTCCGCGGCGTCACCGAGCTCGCCAACAAGCAGATGGGCGCCATCACCGGCGGCCTCAACATCCCGGGCATGCCGTTCTAAGACACGCATATATATGAGTGCGAATCACAGTCTGCAAAAACTGCTCGATGAGCTGGGTCGTCTGCCGGGCATTGGTCCCAAGTCGGCCCAGCGCATCGCCTATTACCTGCTCGAGGCCGATGCCGAGGAGGCCCGCCGCCTGGCCGAGGCCATCCTGGAGGTCAAGCAGGAGGTCCACTTTTGCAGCCGTTGCTTTAACTACGCCACGGCCGACGAGTGCTCCATCTGCCAGGACCCGATGCGCGACACCACCCGCATCTGCGTGGTGGGTGAGCCGCGCGATGTCCAGGCGATTGAGCGCACGGGCAGCTACCGTGGCCTGTACCATGTGCTGGGCGGCGTGATCAGCCCCATGGACAAGATCGGTCCCGAGCAGCTGCATATCCGCGAGCTGCTGGCGCGCCTGGGCCACGAGGACATCCACGAGGTCATTATCGCCACCAACCCCAACATTGAGGGCGAGACCACGGCGAGCTACCTTGCTCGCACCATCAAGCCATTGGGCGTTGAGGTATCGCGTCTTGCGAGCGGCCTTCCCGTGGGCGGCGACTTGGAGTATGCCGACGAGCTTACGCTCGGCCGCGCTATCGAGGCCCGTCGCGCGATTTAGGTGGCGAGCCTGCTCCTGCCGTATGTTTTCCTCGCGACGCACGGGGTAGTCATAATTTCCCTGTGCGACTGTAAGTTTGTTGTGCAACAAAGATGCTTTGTATCCGCTTATCGCATGGATGCTTCCACTCGCATCCTTAATTTGCTCATTCGTTGCGCAACCTTTTGGGTTCGCTGATACACTCAAATATGGATTCGAATGAATGCGCCGCTCCCGAGCGGCGTGTTTTTGTTGGAGGAGAACGCATGCGGCCCGGTGGCACTCAGACAAAGCGCGGCGCCGCGGTGCGCATGCGATGCCGACTGGGCTTGGCTCCGCGGGCGTACGCACTGCTATCGTGCTCGTTGGTGCTGGTCATAGCTGGCGTTTCTGCCTATGGCATGACCGTGCCGTCCATGATACAGGCGCATGCCGCACGCGAACCGCGCGTGGGGCATGAGGTCAAAAGTGATCTGGGCACCACGACTGGATATGCTTGGGCAAGTGTGGTCGGGCATATTGTGTTTGGCACCGACGATGCGGACGGCGCCGAGGTCCCGGACAACGAAGTCACGCTTTCCAATGGCAAAACCATCGTGCTCACCAACACCAAGATCATCGATCGGTTGTCCAACAATAGCGTGGCGGCAACGGTGAATAAGGTCGAGCAGCAGAAGGGGCAGGACGCCCAGCAGACAGGCAAGCCCGGTAGCTCGGATTCATCGAGTTCGGGCGGCGGCTCTGGGTCGGGTTCCTCTACCGGAGGGTCTGGAAACGGCGGCTCGACGGGCGGCAACACTGACAACGATGCAAACCCCGGTGGCCTTTCCGCTGCTGAAGAAGAGAGCATTCACAGTTGGCTTGTGACCAAGTACAACATGCTCGACGGCTATGTTTCTCGTGCCAATGACGTGGTCTCGACCTATAACTCTACGGGAGATCCCAGACCGTGCGACAGCCTGGTCGGGGAGATGTTTGTCATTCGAGCCGAGTTCGGTCGTCAGACATTCTCGCCCCGGTCAAAGTGGTATCAGCAGTATGCCAATCTGTGGGGCTGTTACACCAACCTATGTCAATGGGTCGGCCATTACGGCGATGATGACGTCGCGCTCGGTAACTTCAACAATAACGTGGCGGCGCTTGCCCTATGATGACCGATCTTGCATCCACCACACCACAATCGCTCGGTCGCGATCCCATGGTCGGCCTGCGCCTGGCGCGCGTCGACGGGTTTGAGCCGGCCGTCGCCCTGGGCGCGGACGAGCTTCCCGCCTACCTGCGCCGTTTTACGATGCTGTTTGCCGATGACGCCACCATGCGCCGCGGCGGTATCGGCCGTGTGACGCGTGCCGTCAACGCGCAGGGCGAGGCCGTGGCACTCAAGCAGCTCATCTTGCCAACGCGCGACGAATTTGATGACGATGTCGCCCATGAGGCGCTGGTCGCTAAGTTTAAGGCGGCGTTTCGCGAGGAATACGAATGCCATCGTGCCCTTTCGGGTCTTAAGGGCTTTCCGCGCTTATACGGGTGGGGCGAGGTTGACGGTGTGCCTGCGATTGTCATGGAGTGGGTCGAGGGCGAGACGCTTGCCCGCCTGCGCCCGCGCCTTGCCGTGGACGATGCCGGGCGTCTGTCACCGCTCGTGGTGGCGCGTCTGGGTCGCGACCTGTTCGACCTGCTCTGCCGCATGAGCTTGGTGGGGGAGGGGTTCGTCCATCGCGATATCTCGCCTGCTAATATTATGGTGCGCACGGCGCGTCTGCCGCTCGACCGACAGCTTGCCGAAGGCACCTTCGACCTGTGCTTGATCGACTTTGGCTCGTCGCTGGCGCTCGAGCCTGCCTCTGCGGTGGCGGGAACCGGCGGCAAGGCGTCGTTTACCGAGCGCTACGCCACGTTGCGCCGCGCGACGGTTGCCTACGCTCCGCCCGAGATGCTCACCGACGATATTGCCGACCTGCGCATGCTTCGCATGTCGCCGGCGATCGATGTCTATGCAGCGGCGAGTACGGTCTATGAGCTCATTGCCGGCGTCGCGCCGTACGAGGTGGCGCCGAGCGCATCGGGCACCTCGGGTTCGCGCAAAAAGACGCGCGATATTGCCAGCCCCTATCGTCTCAAGATGGATACGCGCCCCGACTATCCCGCTGGCGCCCATGCGCCCGGTTGCGACCTAACCCAACTGCTCCGGCGTGAGCCCGATGTGGCGCTCGCCGCCGCCGAGCAGGCACAGCAGATGGGGCTCGAGCCGGACTCCGAGGAGCTGCGCGACGCGCTGGCATTTGTCGATGCCCAGTTGTTCGACGTGGTCATGGCCTGTCTGTCCAGCCATCAAAAAGATCGTCCCGAGCCGGCGGCGGTCGAGGCGGCGCTCTCAGCGTTTTGTGACCACTATGCGCAAAATGTCGGCCGCTCGCTTCGCGGCGAGCCGCTCACGCCCTGTCCCATGGATGCGTCCGGTCGCGTGGCCCGTCGCGCTGCGATGATCGGCGCTGCGGCTGTTTGTGGCCTCGTGTGGGTCGTTGTGGTGGTTTCGGCGGCGCTGCTGGCGTCGGGTGCTCGTATGACGGTTGCCGTGGGGCACATTTCGTGGTCCGGCACGCTGCCGGGTATCGTCGCCGCGCTCGCGCTGGCACTGCCGGGCATGGCGGGTATTGCCGTCGGTGCCATGGCGCACGATCGTCGCACGGGGTTCCTGCATGGCGTGCTGGCGCTTTCTGCCTGCGAGGTTCCGGTGCTGATCGCGGTTGCATGCATCGTGTTTTCTCAGCGCGCCGTAGCGAGTGGCTTCGTTGCCGCCTTAATTGCAACCTATGCGCTCACGTGGTTTTTGCTGGCGATGGGGTTTGCCTTTGAGCTTCCCGCCGTGTCAGCACGACGTGCGAAAATTCCTATGGCGACGCCGCTTGCCGGCGGAGCCGCGGCTGCTCGCGCCTTTGGCGGGCCGGCCGAAGTATCCGACACTATCTCTGCGACCAAGGAGGGCTAAGCCATGGCTTCTCAAGCTGAGCTCACCCCGTGCGGGGCAATGTTTGACATCTTTAAGCGCGCGGCGCACCTGAGCCATATCGAGCTGTGCGGCCTGGTGCTCTCGAGCCGCCCGCTCGCCGACGGCCGTAGTCCACAGAGCCGTGCCGCCGATCGCTCTTGGGTTTCGCGCTTTATCGTGCGCGCGCCGGTCGGCACGCTGCAGGAGCGCTATTTTGCCGATTACGGCACCTCGGCCGCGCGCATTATGTCGCAGCTGGCCCTGCGCCGTCGCAATCCCATGGACGCCGCGGCCGTGACCAACATGGTGTGCGGCCCCGCTGGCGAGCCCATGGTGCGGGCACTCGAGGAATGCCATCAGGACACGAATCTCTATCGCAATGCGCTCGAGCGCCTGTCGCAGGCGGCTGAGCTCATGCCCGCCGAGCGCGCCGAGGCCATCCTGGTGCTGTTTGTCGCCGTGGGCTGCTCGGCAGATGTCCGCTCGTCGGTGACCTATGCCATCGACTACGCTCATGCGACCTGTGGCGGCGCCACGTCGACGCCACGCTCGCTGAGCACATCTTCGGTTGCAGGTGAGCACGAGGCGGCACCTGCGCATCCGCTGGGACTGCTGCGCGTCCAAAACGGCTACGTGGTGAGCGCCCCGCGCTGGATTCAGCCGAGCGAGCAGGGCGTCGAGATCGGCGCGCTGGCGACGGGGGAGGGCGATATCACTGATGTGGGCGATGACGTCTCGGCTCGCCACGCCCACGTGTGGTGCGATGACCAAAATGTCTGGTACGTCGAGGACCTGTCGTCCACCAACGGGACCGTGGTGGTAAACGGGGCCACGCGCGTCTGCATTCAGGTCGAACCCGGCCGTTCCGCCCAACTCAATCCCGGCGACGAGCTCAAGCTCGGCGAATCCACTACCTACGCCATTCTCTTCGGTGCCCTCTAGCCGGCAGATAGGGACGTTCCTTTTCTGCCGGCACTTGGGGACACTCCTTGGCGCACCAGAGCCGGTCGCCCAGGGATGGAGGGGCCATTTTGGCCCTTGGCAGTCACCCAAGGTAAACCTTTACCGCCCGCCTATATTTGCCGAAATTACACTTGACGGCGGGGTACAATAAACCCGCATGCGGATTTCCGTTGCGGGCGCTTCCCATCGCCGGGGCGTGCCCGGGAGCATCCGGCATGCGGCCTTTGCGGCGCTCGGCCATGTGCAAGACGGGTAGCTGGGCCTGTGGAGCGCATTAACCGCCCCGCGCCTCGGCATGCCTTCTCTCCACGCCATGTACCTGCTGCTCAGTCTGCCTGCCAGATGATTGGAAGCAACAGCGAAAATCCCATCACGCCAACATCCCGGCAATCGCTGGGGCCTGTATACCTATATGAGAGGAGAGGGGTATATGGCGCGTAAGTTTAAGTCTATGGACGGCAACGAGGCGGCCGCATATGTTTCGTATGCGTACACCGAGGTAGCGGGAATTTATCCCATTACGCCGTCCAGCCCGATGGCCGACCATGTCGACCAGTGGGCGGCCCAGGGTCGCAAGAACATCTTCGGCACCCCGGTCAAGGTCGTCGAGATGGAGTCCGAGGCAGGCGCAGCCGGTACCGTTCACGGTTCGCTGGGTGCCGGTGCTCTGACCACCACCTACACGGCTTCTCAGGGCCTGCTCCTGATGATCCCGAACATGTACAAGATCGCGGGCGAGCAGCTCCCGGGCGTCTTCCACGTCTCCGCGCGTTGCGTCGCTTCCCACGCCCTGAACATCTTCGGTGATCACTCCGACGTTATGGCCTGCCGCCAGACCGGTTTCGCCATGCTCGCCGAGGGCAACGTCCAGGAGGTCATGGACCTCTCGCCGGTGGCTCACCTTGCCGCCATCGAGGGTAAGACCCCGTTCCTTAACTTCTTCGACGGCTTCCGCACCAGCCACGAGATCCAGAAGGTCGCCATGTGGGACTATAAGGATCTTGCCGAGATGTGCGACATGGACGCCGTCCAGGCTTTCCGCGATCACGCGCTCAACCCTGAGCACCCGCACACCCGCGGCAGCCACGAGAACGGCGACATCTTCTTCCAGAACCGCGAGGCCTGCAACAAGGTCTACGACGAGCTCCCTGCCGTCGTCGAGGGCTACATGAAGAAGATTAACGAGAAGCTCGGCACCGATTACGGCCTGTTCAACTACTACGGCGCTCCCGATGCCGATCGTGTCGTCGTGTGCATGGGCTCCTTCTGCGACGTGCTCGAGGAAGTCATCGACTACCTCAACGCTCACGGCGAGAAGGTCGGCCTGGTCAAGGTTCGCCTGTTCCGTCCGTTCTCCATCAAGCACTTCGTCGACGTTCTCCCCGAGACCGTCCAGAAGATCGCCGTCATGGACCGCACCAAGGAGCCGGGTTCCATCGGCGAGCCGCTCTACCAGGACGTCGTCTCCGCTCTCTACGAGGCCGGCAAGACGGGCATCAAGGTCGTCGGCGGCCGTTACGGCCTGGGCAGCAAGGACACGCCTCCCGCGTCCGCGTTCGCTGTCTTCGAGGAGCTTAAGAAGGACGAGCCCAAGCGCGAGTTCACCATCGGCATTGTCGATGACGTGACCAACCTGAGCCTGCCCGAGGCCGAGGATACGCCCAACACCGCAGCCCCCGGCACCATCGAGTGCAAGTTCTGGGGTCTGGGTGGCGACGGTACCGTCGGCGCCAACAAGAACTCGATCAAGATCATCGGCGACCACACCGACAAGTACGTTCAGGCCTACTTCCAGTACGACTCCAAGAAGACCGGCGGCGTCACCGTTTCGCACCTGCGCTTTGGTGATTCCCCGATCCGCTCGCCGTACTATGTGACCAAGGCCGACTTCGTCGCCTGCCACAACCCCAGCTACATCGTCAAGGGCTTCAAGATGGTCCGCGACGTCAAGCCGGGTGGCACCTTCCTGGTCAACTGCCAGTGGAGCGACGAGGAGTTCGCCGAGCACATGCCCGCCGTGGCCAAGCGCTACATCGCGAACAACAACGTCAACGTCTACCTGATCGACGCTATCGACCTGGCTGCCAAGGTCGGCATGGGCAAGCGCACCAACACGGTGCTCCAGTCCGCCTTCTTCGCGCTGGCCAAGGTCCTGCCCGCCGAGGACGCCTTGCAGTACCTCAACGACGCGGCCACCAAGTCCTACATGAAGAAGGGCCAGGCCATCGTCGACGCCAACCATAAGGCCATCGATGCCGGCGCTACCGCCTTCCGTAAGTTCGAGGTTCCGGCCGACTGGGCAACTGCCGAGGATGCCGCTCCCGTCGAGCTCTCCGAGGAGACCAAGTCCGCTATCGCCCAGCAGGTCAAGAACCTGCTCGAGCCCATCGATCGCATGGATGGCGACAGCCTGCCCGTTTCCGCCTTTGTCGATTGCGCCGACGGCCAGTTTGAGCTGGGCGCCTCCGCATACGAGAAGCGCGGCGTCGCCGTCGTCGTTCCCCACTGGGACGAGACCAAGTGCATCCAGTGCAACCAGTGCGCCTATGTGTGCCCGCATGCCACCATCCGTCCGTTCGCGATGACCGAGGACGAGGCTGCCGCCGCACCCGAGGCTACCCGCACGCTCGACGCCATGGGCCCCAAGGCCAAGGGCATGAAGTTCACCATGGCCGTGTCCCCGCTCGACTGCATGGGCTGCACCAACTGCGTCAAGGTCTGCCCCAAGGGCGCCCTCGAGATGGTTCCCACCGAGCAGGAGATGGACCAGCAGCCCGTTTGGGACTACATGGTCGAGAACGTCTCCGAGAAGAAGGAGCTCATCGCGGCCAACGTCAAGGGCAGCCAGTTTAAGCAGCCCTACCTGGAGTTCTCCGGCTCCTGCGCCGGCTGCGCCGAGACTGCCTATGCACGTCTGGTGACCCAGGTCGCCGGCGACCGCATGTTCATCTCCAACGCCACCGGCTGCTCCTCCATTTGGGGCAACCCCGCTGCCACCGCTCCTTACTGCAAGGACAAGGACGGTCACGGCCCGGCGTGGAACAACTCCCTGTTCGAGGACAATGCCGAGCACGGTCTGGGCATGGCCGTCGGTTACGAGGCCGTTCAGAAGAAGCTGATCGCTGCTACGCAGGAGATCATCGCCGCTGACGGTCCGTCCGACGAGCTCAAGGCCGCCGGTCAGGCTTGGATTGACTCCGTCAACGACGCCGAGGCCTCTAAGACCGCTGCCGCCGCCTACGTTGCCGAGCTCGAGAAGTGCGGCTGTGACGCTTCCAAGGCGATCCTCGCCGACAAGGCTTACCTCACCAAGAAGTCCTTCTGGATCTTCGGTGGCGACGGTTGGGCTTACGACATCGGCTTCGGTGGCCTGGACCACGTCCTGGCTTCCGGCCACAACGTCAACGTCTTCGTCTTCGACACCGAGGTCTACTCCAACACCGGCGGTCAGGCCTCCAAGGCCTCGAACCTGGGCCAGGTTGCTCAGTTCGCCGCTGCCGGTAAGGTGACCAAGAAGAAGTCCCTGGCCGAGATTGCCATGAGCTACGGCTACGTCTACGTGGCGCAGGTCGCCATGGGCGCTAACCCGGCTCAGACCCTCAAGGCCATCCACGAGGCCGAGGCCTACGACGGCCCGTCCCTCATCATCGGCTACAGCCCCTGCGAGATGCACTCCATCAAGAAGGGCGGCATGCAGAACTGCCAGGCCGAGATGAAGAAGGCTGTCGAGTGCGGTTACTGGAACCTCTTCCGCTTCAACCCCGAGGCTGCTGCCGGCAAGAAGTTCTCGCTCGATTCCAAGGAGCCCGCGGGCGGTTATCAGGAGTTCCTGATGAACGAGGCCCGTTACGCTTCGTTGACGCGTTCCTTCCCCGAGCGCGCCGAGGAGCTCTTCAAGGAGAACGAGCAGGCCGCTATGGACCGCTACGCTCACCTTCTGAAGCTCAAGACGGTGTACAACGAGGCCTAGGTCTCCCACCGCAGGATCTGAGGGCTGACCTTCGCGGACGTCCTCGGACATGAAAGAACCCCCGCTGCGCACTACGTGCGGCGGGGGTT
>ENA-UOJE01001266-UOJE01001266.1-human-gut-metagenome-genome-assembly--contig:-C23-NODE-1266-length-23334-cov-6.590618_pt1 | contig 23334 bp, 20 predicted proteins | sample MGYA00242341_ERZ723888 | MGnify/ENA metagenome assembly ERZ723888 | reverse complement strand
ACATAGGCATTGTATCCCTGTCGGCACATGTATTTTGCAAGCCCTCGAATGATGGCGTAGCGTTGACGAATGCCCGCTGGAGTGTCGTTAGGACGTTTCGCAATCCACATGTTGACGGCCTCTTCTGTAAGTTCATCATGAAGAGTGGATGCATACGGCGTCTTGGAAAACTCCCTGAGGCGCTTTGCCTCTGTGTTCCCATTCCCTCCTATGGCACGTTTCTCTGCGATGTAGTCCTTGATTATGTGACCTATTGGACAGGGGAATTCCAAGTTATTGTATGTTTTCGGATGCATATTGCTTCACCTCCTCAATGCTCAAAGTGCATGCACGGAGTCCGTCGACGTCAATTTTCAAATATGGAGAGGTTGAATCTATATGTGTGTGGCCCATGATCTCGGTGATCATATCAAGAGGGGTGTCTTTCTCCAGAAGACGATGGGCCAGAGATTGGCGCAGGGAATGCATGCCCGCAACGATCGCCTTGCGTCTTATGAAAAGTCCGCATCGTCTTCGATATCGTTTCAATGCAACGACCAAGGCCGTTGGTGGAAGTTTTGTATGGAGGGCCTTGCCTGTCAGAAATACATATGGCTCGTCACATTCTGGTCTGCCATGTTTCAGATAGTCTATAAGCGCCCATCCAATGGCGGGGGTCATCGGCATGACATTGAGTTTTCCTGTTTTGTATTGAGTGATTTCAATAGTGTTGGAATCCCATTTGAGGTTTTCAAGTCTGAGATTGTTAATGTCGGAAACTCGCAAGCCCAGTTCTGCCGCTATCAAGTAAGCCGCATAATCACGCTTCCCGACAGGGTTGTCTCTGTCTATGCTGGACAGGAGTTTTTCAATATCCTGATTCGTCCAAATGGCGGGAAGGCTCTTTCGTGCAGGAGATTTGACCTTGGGAAGCAGATCACTCAAATCATGTTCAAGATATCCCTGTCGATGAAGGAATCGAAAATAATGGCCGAGGCAGTATAATTTGTCCTGACAATATCTTGCGCTGTCTCCCTGCATAGATATCCAAAAACTGTTGAATACATCCTTATTGACGGTTAAAATGGTAGTCATGCCCATTGCTTTAAGGCATTGGTAAAAATGCTGAAGCCTCTGTTTCGTACGGCGAATGGTGCTCTCTGCCGAGCCATATTTTTCTTGCTGGGAAAAATAGGCACATAGTATTCCGTAATCATCCATTGACCACTCATGCATTTCTTTGACGTTTGCCATCTTCTGAATGTGTCCCGATGAAGCAAATTGCTGTAGCCTCTTCATCCCTCTCACCGCTATGGATGAGAGAGAGGGAAATTCTGATACAAGCATCCCATTTGAAAATGAGAACTTCTCTTTCAGAAAGTCCTCGACAAGGCTTTGAGTTAAAAAATTCACTCTCCTTTCAGAAGCATAATCCAAAAGCATGGAAAACACTTGTTTGTTAGAATTTAACATTGATCTTGAATACTTGAGGTTCCGCATTGCTTTTAGTACCTCTTCGCAAAGTTGTGGTAACGTGAGTCTTTGCATTTTCTTCCTTTTGATGCGTTATGGATTGGAACACAGCATCCCATATTCAATCGCGAACAGAGGATGAACGACACCAAAATATACAGCCGGTTATGAAAAGTTTCTTGTCATTATTTCTGAAAAAATAACCTCATTGTGAAAAAAAACTTTCCATAACAATAAACTTTCCATTATACACGTTATGTAAATCTTTCCATAACGTGTTCAACCTCCTCGGCATCTGCCGGAGAGCTCTGAGCCGGGCCGGGAAGTTCGAATTGTGGGACGAGTTTTACAGGGAGGCTACTTTCGGCGATTACAACCATGCCCTCGCCACCATCGTCGACTACTTCGAAGTCGGTTCGGTGAACGACGAGCAGGAAGACGGGGACTGAAGCACAAACTGGCACCCGAACTGCATGGAGGAGCTGATTTCCTTCTGCCGGGAGCCCCGAATTTAGCATAAACGGCCCGCCGCACAAGCGGGCTTATTTTGCTCACACTTGCCCGTGTCGCGCGGAACGACGGCCGGCCACCTCCAGCCCGGTTCAACCCGCATGACATAACCGCAACACAAGCCCAGTCCGGGGCTTCAACGGCATGTTTTCCTTCGGGGACGCCCATGCGAACGCCCATAATAATTCCGGCATATTTCCCTTATGACAGACGAAATATCACTTGACTTGTTTTCTATTTGTGCTGTCCTGAAAAATTTGAATATTTCCCCAAAATATACTTGCTATTGTCCGCAGTGATGCTGCCGGAGTGCAAATTTTAATTCAGTCTTTGTCGTTCAAAAAACATAGCAGCATGATGTGAAAAAGTATCAAGTTTAATACGCGAAAATCCTTGAAAAATAACAATCTTTATTATCGCTATATTATTCGTAACTCACTGGCTATAAACGGATTGCATGGTAATGTATGCACTGTGAACAGGGTGGAGTGGAGCCATCCGCAACAAGCGGTCAAACAGCCAAACGATGGAGGCAAACATGACCAAGGCGATTGAGACGGCGAAGGCGTTGACCTTCGGAACGGAACTGGAATACACGAGCATCAGCCGCGAGCGCGCGGCAAGGGCGATCCACACGGTGGTCGGCGGCACGATTCGCCACACCGGCGGTGGCTACGACGAGTGGACGGTGATTGCGCCGGACGGGCGGAATTGGAAGGCGGTCAGTGACGGCAGCCTGACCGACCGCGCCACCAGCGCCGAGGTGGTCACCCCGATTCTGAAATGGGACGACATCGAAACCCTGCAGGCGGTGGTTCGGGAACTGCGCAAAGCCGGAGCAAAAACGCCGAGCTGCACCTCACAGCATGTTCATATCGGAGTCCGCGACTTCACGGCGAAGCAAATCGCCAATTTTGCGCGAATCTGGTACAAACAGGAGGAGCTGATTCTCAAGGCCCTCGGAACCCTGCCGAGCCGCCTTGCACATTACACACGCCCGACAGACCGCGAGTTCATCGACCGCCTTGAAAAGGCGAAGCCCTCGACCCGCGAGAGCCTGAACAAAGCCTGGTTTGGGTATTCGAATCCGAATCCGGTGCACTACGACAGCGCGCGTTACCGTGCAGTCAACCTCAACAATGTATGGCGGATGGGAACGGTTGAAATCCGGGCCTTCAACGGCACGACTCATGCAGGCGAGGTCAAAGCCCACATTATCCTTTGCCTGATGCTTGCGGCGAAAGCCAAAACCGCGAGTTGCGCAAGCACGAAAAAACAGCGGCCGTTCAACGAGGAAAGCGCCAAGTACGACATGCGCGTTTTCCTTTTGCGCCTTGGGATGATCGGAAACGAATTCAAGAATACACGGATGCACCTTCTGAAAAACATGCCGGGCAGCACGGCCTGGAAGCACGGCAGACCGGAAGGCCGGTAAACCGGACGGGGGGCCGGCTTACCGGCTCCCCTTGTCGGCATGTTTTTCGAGGAATGCAACCCGTTCTTTGAAAATAAAGCAAGAAGTTTTTTGAAAAAGAGTGCGAGCATGACTTGACTGTTTATGCAAGTCTCTCTTTCAAAATAAAGAGCAGATTTATCTGCGGTTTCGCGTGAGCATGACTTGACTGCTTATGCAAGTCGCCATCGGGGTCGTTCTCCGCAAAATCGCAGATATTTTCAGAGGGCTTTGCACGGGCTCCCTGAATAAAATTATGTCCGGAAACGGCCTTGCCAGCCCCACTGTTCAATTTTATGCATGGACTTGAACCGGCCTGGAGGTGGTGCAGGCAAAAAAGCCGCGACAGGGGCAAGTGTGTGCAAACAAACGTCAAACGTGAAGGAGGCGGATTATGCAAATTCGCATTTATGAAACGGACTTCGAGGGTCGTCCGGTAGAATGCACGGGAGAGTATTTTTCGGGACCGACCGCTCTTGCCATTGTGGAAGCCATGAAGCTGGATCCGTTCAACGCCGGTCTTGCTCCGGTGAAGTTCATGCGTCAGCTTCTGGACGCCGTCGGACAGAAAAATTTCCCGCTGGCTGATGACCCGGAAAAAGCGGCTGTTGCATTTTTGCAGCGGCTGACTGCTCTCGGCTACGCGGAATATGTTCTTGAACCGCAAGAACTGATTGAAATTTCTCGGGAGGAATGCGATATCGCCGAATTCAAAAAATCAAGCAACATCTTGAAAATAAACGGATAATATAGTTTTGGCATGATGCGTTTGCGGACTGGATAATTCGGAATTCCATGGCAATGTAGGTTACCGTAAAAGCGGGGAGAATGGCCTCGCGGAAAGTGAAGAGTGTGCGCATGAAAAATCTGATTCTGTATTTTGCTTACGGTTCCAATATGGAACCGGTCCGGATGACGCGGCGTTGTCCGGGGGCATATCCGCTGGGACGGGCTGTTCTGCGGAACTACAAGCTCACGGAGCGGCTTTACGCCGACATCGATTTTCAGGAAGGAGCATCGGTTTTCGGTTTTCTTTACCTGATCTCGGAACGGAACCTGCAAAAACTGGATTCCTTCGAGGGATATCCGAAAGTTTACCGCCGGATGTGGCTGGACGTTGAATTCGACGGCGAGGTTTACCCCGCGATTACCTACGAGATGACCGAGGCAACGAAACTCGCCCGGAACGGCAAGCCCTATCCGGAAGAATACCGGAAGATCTGCTCGGCCGGTGCGAAGTTCCGTCATGTAAAAAATCAATTTGTCAAAAGGAGAACAAAAGGATGAACACTCAGAAAAAAGCAAACACGGTTCAGATCATCGCCTATGGAACGCTGATGACCGGAGAACGGAATCATTGTTTCTGCCGGAACGCCGTCAGCATCAGACCTTGCGTTGTCACGGGAACGCTGTACGATACCGGTTATGGTTTTCCAGCCTATATGCCTGCCGGAAGCACGCAGGTCAAAGCGGAGCTGATGGAAATTCCGATGAAAAATTGGGCGGCGGTCGACCGGCTGGAAGGCTACCCTCGGCTTTACGACCGGATGCTGATCCCGGCAACGCTGGACGACGGCAGCACGGTCGAGGCGTGGGTTTACGTCATGAACACTATTCCGGCGCAGGCGAAGGTCATCGCCAGCGGCGACTGGAAAAACAGGGAGTGAGGGCATTATGGTGAATACGGTTTTGATCGAACAGACGGGAAAGAACATCAAACTCGTGGAGGCCGTGGTTCTGGCGGTGCTTTTCGCCAGCATCGCGGCCGGGCTGGGTGGAATGTATCTCTCGCTCACGCTGGGGATCGTGATGTTCATCCTCGCCGGGATCGCGCTCGTCGGCTTCATGGGCGTCCGCGTCTGGCGCTGGTGGATGCACGGATGACGCCGGACGAAGTCAATCACGCATGGCGAATGTTGGGAAAAAATACCTGAAAAAGACCCTGTTTCCTGCATAAAATTCGAATTAAAGGTTTGAATTTTGTCCTCCGTGGCGGTATATTATACCATATTAGGGGATGTGGTGTGTTCTGGAAGGACTACAGCGTGGAGATTTTGTACAAAAAGCTTTGGAATTTACTGATCGACCGCCAGATGACGCAGACGGAAATGCGCAAGGCGGCCGGGATCAGTTCGTCCACACTGGCCATGATGAATAAGAACCTGCCCGTGACGACCGCCGTTCTGACGAAGATCAGCAGAGCGCTGAATTGCCGACCGAGTGATATCGTAAGCGCCAAGACCCTCCGCTCGCTTAAAATCCGCAAAGTCACGGAGCCCTCCAAATGAACACATTCACCTTGAAATGTCCTGGCTGCGGCGTCTGGCTGGAAGCGGATGAGAATGATGTCGGGGCTACAGCGGAATGCGTCCAGTGCGGCAAGAGATTTATTCTCACCAAGGACGCCGAAAAACGGAAGCATCCGGAGAGGGATCGGTTACTTTTTCTTTCGAGAAGCCTGCGGACAAATTGGAATATACCAGACCGATCTCTTTGACCATGCCTAATGGGTCTTTCCCCGTAAAATATTGGAGTGATGTGCATCGGCTGTGCCTTTCCTATGCTTTCGAGAACAATCCGGATAAACTGAAAGAACTGCTCGACATCGAAGCGCCGTTCCGGAAGGCGATCCTCTTTACACGGCATCCGGAGATATTGCGGAAGGCAATGGAACTGGGCGATGGAATCTATGCCGAGACCAACGTCAGCGCTCACGGGATCGTGAAGATCGATTCCGGACTCATGTCCTACTGCGGATTTCCGGTAAAGGATTTTTCCGTGACCTACCAGAAACAGAATGCCCAGACCGAAGAGGAAAAACGGGAACCAGTCGCATCGGAAACATCTGCTGCGAAATTCACCAAAGGACTGGACTTTTCCACGTTCACAACCGGCATTACGATCCCGGTGAGGTGTCATGAAACTTTTCTGTCGAACTTGTCAGTGAATCTGGAACGGGGCCAATCCCATCCGGTGACACTGGTGATTGGTGAACACCGTTTTCAGGTTTCCATCAACAATATCGGCTTTTCCGATCCGAACCGGAAACAGGTTCTGGCGTTCCTCTGGGGCAGAAAATCTCCCATCGCCAAGAGCTTTCAGTCCACGTTCCCGGAAATATTCCGGCAGTTGGAAGAAGACCATGCCAACCGCACCGGCATCGATACGGAGTTGACTGTTTCCTGCGGCGACTCGCCGGATGTGTTTCAGATCGAACTCGGCACGCCCTTGACAGCGGTCGGGGAACCCGAAGAGAAGAAAACTCCCGAAGAACCGGCAGTCCGGCAGGAAACAGTGGATATTTCCCCCTTCATAACAGTGCTCCTGGCAGAATTTTCCGAAGGTTTCGAATTCAATGACAGTTCCGTGAGATTATTGGAAAACGCCGCGGGGAAAGCCTGTTCGGAGGCGGTGCGGAAAGAATTGAAACGCGTCATGTTTAAACGCCACGACGGGATTTACCTGCTGCAGGAAATGGTCGCCGAACCCGAAACCCTGGCCGAACTCAAGCGGAGGATCGAGGAATACTTTTCGCACTATCACGCCTTTTCCCTTTCCGTCCTGTATGACGAGTTTGCCGACCGGCTGAGTGCCCTGACCAATCCGGACAGCGATTTCCGGCTCTTCCTGTTGAATGCGATCCTGCCGGAACTGCCGGAAGGCGGAGACATTTTCGGGAGACAGCAGAAGCAGATCTGCATCCCTGGGTCTTCCTCGCAACGGGAGGTGCTGGAATTCCTGGCGGAACAGTTCCGGGAAAAACTGCGGGAAAACGGTGATGCCGTGCTCATGGATGAACTCCTTTCGGAACTGCCATGCCTGAACTTTGCCGCCGCAGAAGACATTATCCGGGAACAGATCCCCGATGCCGTCGAAATCAAGATGGACGGACTGCAGTACTGGAAGCTGCTGGAGTCTTTCTGCCTGCCGGAGGATTTCGGCGAAATTCTCGGTCAGATCATCGGCGGGATCGAACAGCAGGGCAAGATCCCCTCGCTGCAGGCGGTCACCTCCGGGCTGGAAGTGCAATATGACAGCGATTTCAGGGAAATCTACGCGCTCGACGACGATGAGGTTTTCCGGCAGGTGATTCTTAAATCCATCAAGAACGGCGATTACATCTGGAAAAACAATCTCCTAGTCAACCGCGCGGAAAAGCGGCAAACCAACGTGGCTGACGAATTTCTGCAGACCCGGCACGGTATTTTCGAGGAAACAGAATTCTTCGATTATGCGGCCCAGCATCGCGGGCTGACAAATAAAGGCATGCTGGTACTGACGTTTTTACGATGCAAATGCGTTCGGTTAGATCAATTCCATTGGATCGGCTTAGCGGACTTTGAGAAACTGGCCGATTTTACTGAAGAAACAGCAGCAAAGATGATCCAATTGCTCAAAAGCAGACTGGCTCACCAACTGTTCCTGCCGCTGGGGACATTGCCGAACGCCTTCTATTCGGAACTGCCGCCGATCCATATTCAAGGTCAGCCGTTTTACTGGAACGAATATCTTCTGGCCAGCATTGCCGAGCATAAACTTCATGCATTGCAGGTAGCCAATACTGACCCCAGCCCTTACACGGTGACGGCCATGGTGCTGCCGGATGTCAACGATTACGACGGCAGTGATGTAATCGGGTTTGTTTTCCGGGCGCTTCGACGGGCGTCCAGTCGATTCGATTCCGCCGATCAGGTTTTCGAATATCTGAAAGAACACAAGGTCCGTATGTCCAGAACCAAGCAACTCATGGAACGGATCAACAGCTTTTGGGGTTTGGCATAATGTATAGCTACGGGTGGGACCGAAAAACCAAAGGGTATAAACTGACAACACAAACTGGGAAGTTTGTTGCCAGTGAAATTCGGCCTGTCTTCGCAGACGAATTGCAACTTCTGAATGCTGACCGATATTTCAAATTTGATCATTCAGAAATCCGGCCTCTGATGTGGGCAAAGCAAAATTCTTATTTCTACGACGGGGAAGAATGTGCAAAAGCCAAAATTACAGAGGAAGGGAATATTGAATTTTTACCGGCCAATCCCGAAAGAACAGTGAAGATCACACCTTGCGATATTGAAGGGATGGTCGCTCGGAACAGTAAAATTATGGATTCCTTGATTGCAGATACGAAAAAAAGAATCAAGGAAATGTATGATGAATACAAAGATCAATGTGATGTAACATACATTGGGTTCAGCGGGGGAAAAGACTCCTCTGTTTTACTTGACTTATGTCATCAGGTTTTACCAATTTCTGTTCCTGTAATTTTTAGTGATACGGATATGGAACTTCCCTCCACATACAGATTTTGGGATATAATTCAGAAAAAATATGATGAGCGGCCCTTTGTAAAAGTCAAAGCGGATCGAACTGCTTTGGAAAACTGGGCTCTATTTGGCCCGCCGTCTCAAAATTTACGTTGGTGTTGCGCTGTTCATAAAAGCACCCCCGCGATCTTATATTTGCGTGAATTATCCAACATCCCATGCGCAAGGACATTGGCTTATGTGGGGGTTCGGGCAGATGAAAGCGTCCGCAGGTCGTCCTATGATGATGTCGGAGATGGGTTAAAAAATCAGAATCAAATCAATGCAATGCCCATATTGTCATGGGGAACCCAAGAATTATTTTTGTATATCTTTTCCAAAAATTTAATTATTAACGATGCATATCGCAAAGGATTGCCCAGGGTTGGCTGTTTGCTTTGTCCCATGTCCAGCGATCGACAAATAAACATTATCCGTAGACTTTACCCAGATTCTGTTTCTAATTTTGCATCGGTAATAAAAGGTGAACTTTCTCGAGATTTCTCTTCCGATGAAGATTTTGAAAAGTTTATATTCCTGGGGGGGTGGCACGCAAGACAAAGCGGTGTTACCCTCAAAAATGTTATTCCCGCTCCAACAGAAAAAAAAGACAAATCGCAGTTATACTACAATTTTCAGCCCGTTAAATTGGGCATGCTTACAGAATGGTTGAAGACTTTGGGTAAACTTCAATCGACAGATGCAACAGACAAATTCTCTTCATATGAATTGTTTTTTCGCGGTTCTTCCTGTCAAATTGACTTGACTGGAACTGGGGAATTTGTTTCTAAACTTGATTGTAATGTAAGTGACCAGAAAGAGCTCAAAATTATTGCAAAATTATTGAAAAATGTTTTGCACAAATCATTGGGATGTGTTAATTGTAGAGCCTGTGAGAGTGAATGTCCTACAGGGGCTCTGACTTTCAAAAATGGAATCCACGTTGATGGAGAAAAATGCATCCACTGCCTGAAATGCCATGCTCCGCAGGATGGGTGTATGAGATATTTTTCTAAACGATATGCAGGAGGAACGACAATGAATATTTCCGGCATCAACAAATACATGACTTTTGGGTTAAAGGAAGAGTGGGTTCAAATCCTTGCAGATGAAACCGACAATTTTAGGTCGACATCCGCTTTGGGAAATAGAATGATCCCATCCGCCATTACTTGGTTTCGGGAAGCCAAGTTGATTTCGGATTCGACAATGGTAAAACCGACCCGATTGTTGGACGTGGGAAGATCTTTAGGTTTTGATTCAGACCTCCTTTGGAGTTTGATTTGGATTTCTCTCGTAAACAATTCACCCCTGATAAAGTGGTATGTATGCAACACTCAAATTGAAGAACTTACATCTGTTGACACTCTTAATGAGAAATTAGCGATCCAGGTCAATTCCGATTCTGTGCGAAAGGGTGCATTACAGTCTTTAACTGGTACAATTAAAAATTCTCCAATAGGAAAATCGGATGCTCCAATTGTTCAAGTGGAGCAAAAAGGGGTTCGTGTATTGGGGCTGAAACGAGTTCCGAAAAGCATTGAGCCGCTGGCGGTGCTGTATTCACTGTATCTGATGGCGACGGTGGCGGACCGGACGGCTTTCACTTTGAGCGAAATGATGACGGCAGATTTTGAGTCACCGTATATTTCACCGCTGGTCGCATTCGGAATGAATGTGGAAGAGCTGAAAGGACAGTGCATGGGGATCTCCTCGATCTATCCGGATTATCTGGCATGTTCCTTCACCCTGGGGCTGGAGGAGATCAAGGTGTTCCCGAAAGAGAAAACGCTGGACGATGTGATCGGGTTGATATTAGGCGAATAAGCAGAGGAGAGAGAACATGCTTTACTATAAAGACTATTTTGGAATTTCCGAAGATTATGCGCCGTGCATGACCCGAGAGGACATCAACCGTTCGCCCGAAACGTGGCTGAACTTTTATCCGCACGAGACCTTTGTTTCCCTGCTGCGTGATTTGCTGGCCAGCCTCGACGGAGGCGACAAGTCGATCTGGCTGACCGGTGCATACGGGACCGGTAAGAGCCATGCCGCACTGGTCCTGCAGAAACTCTTCATGGACGATGAAAGCCGGGTGAACGAATGGCTGGACCGGCGTGCCAAACAGATCCCCGAAGCCGTCCGGGCAGCACTGCACGCCCAGCGTGCGGCACATACGCTGGTAGTCTTCGACACCAAGAGCGACGGATTGACCACACCGGAACAATTCCTGGTCCGCATCGAAAACACCATCATTCAGGCATTGCGTGAAAACGGGTATCAGATCCCCGTCTTCGGTTCGCTGGAAAGAATCCTTGACCGTATCGCGGAAGAGGAGACCAATTTCTTCAAAAAGCGGGACGAACTGCAGAGCCAGCTTTCCTACCTGACCAGCGATATCACCAATATGGCGGAACTGAAAAAAGCGATTGGCAATCCGTCCTTGCAGTCCGCGCTGCTGAGCGACGTCATGACGGTACTCCATGCCCGCGACATTTACCTCAACCTCACCACGGAAAACCTGATCAAATGGATCAACGAGATCCTGGAGGTCAACAAGATCGCCCGGATGGTGTTCATCTGGGACGAATTTTCCGCCTATATCGACCAAAACCGCAGTCAGCTCAAGACCTTCGAAGAGGTAGCAGAAGCGGCGCAGCAGGGCAAATTCTTCTTCATGCCGGTGACGCACATGAATCTGGAAGCGTATCTGGCAGCTGGTTCCGAAAGCGCGAAGAAGGCCAACGGACGGTTCAAGTTTCATTCACTGAACATGCCAACACACACGGCGCTGCTACTGGCGGCAGATGCCTTCAAGGTCATCAATGCTGCATGGCCGACGGAACAGAGCAATCTGTGGCATGCCATTTCCCCGGTGGTCACAAACTACATGGCGACCAAGGACGCGGAGTGCAAGGAAAAACCCGAAAACTTCAAGGGTATCCTGCCGATCCATCCGATGGCGGCATTCGTGCTGAAATTCCTCTCCACGGCAGTCGGGTCCAATCAGCGGAGCATGTTCAACTTCCTGAAAGGCGAGATCGGCGAAAGCGAATTCCAGACTTTCATCGCCAACAGCGGCCCGGAACTCAAGGGACGGCAGTTCCTGACAGTGGACCATCTGTGGCACTACTTCATCGAACGCGACGACCTCGGGACCGGAAAAGAGGTCAACGAAGTCCGCATCGAATTTGCCAACAAGTCCAAAAATCTCAAGGACAACGAGATCCGGGTGTTCAAAACGGTCCTGCTCTACAGCCTGCTGGGACGGCTTAACGCCAACATCGGGAACGAGCTCATTCAGCCCACGCTGGAAAATGTGAAGCGCTGTTTCGAGGGAGACAGCGATGTGACGGGCGTGGAGGGGATCGCCAGGGAACTGGAAAAGAAGCACTGTTTTTCGATCATCAACGGCCGATGCGAAATGTTTCGGGCAGCCGGTGATTCGGATGACATCGAAAAACAGAAGGAAAAACTCGATTCTCAGTTCTATGAGCAGTTCCTGACACCGAAGGCCACACCGAAACTGGAAAGTAAGCTGAAAACCTTCAAAGACAAACTGCATTTCGAAGTGCGTGCCGCCAATGTGGACAAAGCCGCCAATGTCTGCCAGAAGAACAAAGACTTTTTCGGGGCAACCGGCAACCGGATACTGCTTCAGTTCATCATCGCCCAGGACGCGGAAGAACAGCTGCTGGTTGCGGACAAGGCAAAAGACCTGGCTAAAGTGTTCAAGGATTTCCGGATGATCTTCGTGGCCGTCCCGGAACTGCATTTCTGCACGATGCGGGCGACCTACTGGAAGGAATATGTGGAGCAGCTGGCACATATCGCGCTGGCGACCGATCAGGCGACCAAGACCAATTATGCCACGCAAATCAAACTGATGGATGACGCCTGGCTGGCCAAACTCATCAGTCCTGGGCAGAAACTGTTGGTGTGCAAGCCCAATGCGGGAGGAGGCGATCCCTTTGTCGAAGAACGGGCCTGGAACAATCTGGAAGGGTATCTGAAACAGTATCTGAAAGAGTGTTTCGAATATTTCGTCGATGACCTTTCGGACTACAACCTTTCCGCGATGCAGGAAGGCGGCAAAGGATTGGCGCAATGGGCCAAGGCGGGCATGGATTTCAATTCGGCTCAGGGCGTCACGCAGAATATCGTCAAGGCATTTGCCAGACACGGGATCACCGGTGCGCCCGACTGGTTCGGCTCCAATCCGACCCATCCGCTCACGAAACTGCGGGATGTGTGCAAGGACAAACTAAACAATGCGCTCGGCGGTTCCACCGGAGTGTGTTCCGTGCGGAAGATCTTTCTGGATATCCAGCGTGCACCCTTCGGCCTGCTGGCCGTACCTTATACCGCATTTGTCCTGGGCTTTGTGATGAAGGAATGGCTGAACAATCCGCGTCAGCAGTTGCAATGGACCAACGGTTCGCTGTCGGAAAAACTGGACAACGAGTCACTGGCCGAAATGATCGACAAGGCCATCAAGAGCCTCGGCGAAACCTTCAAAAATGAAAAGGTGATCTGCCGGATCTCGAAGGAAGAGAAGAAGTTCATTGAATCGGCTCCGGTCATGTTCGGAATCGAACGTGTTCCCAACGCCACAGTGGAAGGAACGCTCGACCTGATCGCACGGCGGCTGGAAAAGATATCGGAAAAAGCCCCGCTGTAGGTCCTGCCGGATTATATTTACGCCCAGGAAGAACCGCAGGCGGACAACTGCAAGGCCGTAATCGACGACCTTTGCGAGGCACAAAAGATCAGTTCCAGAGGCAACCAGCAGGATCGCAGCGACCGAATCAAAGCCATCGGCAGAAGGCTGCAGGAAACTGACGGTCTGGCGGAACTTATTGCCAAGTTCATCACTCCGGAAATTTTCGGAACGGCTTTCCGGATGCGCGTCAATCGGGCAAAGCCCACCCTTTCGGAATGGGCGGCAAAGGTGGGCGACGCTTCCGGGATGTATTGCAAAATCGTGAAAGACCACTTTGCCGAAACCGCAAGCTGGCTCTGGAATCCGCAGAACGTGGACGATGAACTGGATCTGGTTGAGGCCAAATACAAGGTGATCAGCGTGGTTCAGGAGATTCTGGCGAACACCGGCTACATCCCCTTCGAAGACGCCATGAAACGGGTCAGAAAAGCCGTTTACGAGGACAATAAAATTTCCGTCGAGTTGCTGACCGGGGATTATCCGGTGCTGACGCGCATCCTTCAGGTCATGGATTCGTCCAAAATCGCCGACGGGCTGAAAGATCTGGCGGAACTTTTCACCAACCATAAGGACTTGCTGAAAAAGATCTTCTTCGACCCGGCTCGGAGCGTTCAGCTCGATCTGCTGAAAAAACACTTTGATGTCCAGCTTGCCGCATTAGGCACAGAGGAATTGCGGAAACTGTATGAAAAACTGTCCTGCGGAGCCAAACGCACCGTCGACGATTTCAAAAAGACAGCGTTTCAGGAAATCGATGATTACCTCAAAGCGTCCACGGTCCAGCAGCTTTTGACCCTGTGGGTGCAGAAGACCCAAAGCGGCTCTCCCGCCGAATGGAGTAGCGCCCACAAAATGCCCTCCGCTGTGCTGTTCGCTTCAGCAGTGACGGCCAATGAGATCATTGCCGTGTTAAGCAATCCGGCTGGCTATCAGTCCGGCATCCTGAAAAAAGTCAAAAAGGAACTGGAAAGTGCGGCGATCACTCCGACGGAGCAGTTGGCGGAAAAATTCCTGAAAATGCTTCTGCCGGGGAAATACGCGAACCTGTCCGTGGATGCCGGAGAGCTGGGCGACTATCTTTGCCGCAAGGTCGGGAAAAATCCCGACAGCTGGCTGCTGCAAGGTCGCGGCCTGTCCGAAGCGGTGGAAGGATTTATACGGGAACACTATGCCGCTGCCTATAAGACCAAGGCAGTGGACAAAGTCAAGGCCATGTCCAATGACGACGCCAAGAAGCTCCTGCTGAAATTTGCTGCCGACAATCCTGATGTCGGGCTGAAAATCCTGGAGTGACGGAACATGCGGATCAATGATTTCTGCAAACAATTTTCGGAATCGGAAGCGTTCAGGAAAAAGTCGCGACTGCTGATCATTCCCAATCAGCAGGAAAATGCTCAGGTTCGCTCTTTTTTAGCCGAGAGTCCTCTGGCCGAAAAAGTCCGGATCAGCGAATGCATTACCCAAAACAAATTTCTGCCTGCACCCAGACGGCTGTTTGTCGATCTCGAACAAAAGATCAGGGATGTCAATCAAGCGGGGAAAACCGCCTTTGTGACGGGATTGGATGCAATCATGGAACTCTGGGCGCTCCCTCTTGCCGCAGAAGGATACGGAATCCTGCGGGATCTGCTGGGGGAACAGGAGCTGAGTTGCCTTTTCCTTTCGGTTCAATACGGTGAAAACGCGCAGACGGCTTTCGAGAGCAACCCCCGTTACAAAGAGGGACAAACGATATTGCGGGTCGGCGAAGAAGCCTCTTCCGAAGCACCTCGGCGCACCATTCGTATAATTGCCAAAGAATTCAGGTATGACCCGATCCAAGGAAGCGTGCTTGACAGCCTTAGCGCATTTATCCGGGAGCATGAGAACGGTTTGCTCGCCGATGTTGCCAATATTTGTGTCGATTCCAATGGACAGCCACTGGCCGGAATCCGGGAAGATCTGCTTCAGGTCCATTCGCGTCAACTTTTTCTGAAGGTTTTCTGTGCGCTGGATGCGGAGCTGTCGGAACAGGCAATCGACTGGCTCTACGGGGAAATCCATGAAACGCCCGGAAATGCTCTGGCATTTATCCAGAGGCGTTTCTGCAAACATGGCGTCACTTCTCCGGAAACCCTCAAGACAGCGCCACAGCAGATTGTTCAGGTCTCTCAGGCTGAACCTCAAGTCAGCGAATTGCTGGTCTGGATGCTGAAAAGTTCCCTGCCGGAGGGGAGTTATCTGCATGAAGTGTTGTCCGATCCTGATTTTAAGCGTGAGCAGTTTCTGAACTTTTATGTCTGCGAAGCATTGAATTTGCTGGAACATCCCCGTTCCCAGGAGTTCGCGGAAGAACGGAAAGCCGGATTGCAGCAGATCGGAACGGATTTTGTATCTGGTGAATTGGCTCAATTTATCCGCCAGAGCCGGGATTATCCGGAAGAACAGATCGTTCCCTGGCTAAATTTGCAGACCGACATGGAAAAACACGAACTGCTCCGGCGCTTCATGGCGTCCAGCGCGGCCAAAGTTCCACCGGCTATTCTGAAAGTTTATCCGCTTCTGCGAGCCTATATGGAACCTTATAAACTGGGACTGGTGGAACTTAATGGATATTTTGACGAATACCGGATGCTAAAGATCAAAAATCTGGTGACTCAGGAGTTCTGTGAGCGAGCCAAACAGATACAAATCCACTTGCCGGGGATCTCCACGCGGGATGCACTGGTCCAGCAGTACGCGGGACAGGAGGATACCGCACTTCTGGTTGTGGATGGACTTGGAGCGGAATATCTGCCGCTCCTGATCTCCTTGGCGCAAAGGAGAAATCTGGGCATCCTTACCGCCGAACCGGCCTTCGTCAGACTGCCGACTTCGACGGAATTCAATTCCATCCAATGGCCTAATGAACGACGACTGCAGGAAATCAAGAGTCTGGACAATAATCTGCACAACGGAGCGGAAATGCATACCGTAAAACCGCAGGAAGAAGATTTTGCTGCTTCCCTGGAGATTTTCGAGGAGCAGATCTTGCCTGCCGCTGCCAAGGCCATGACGCGGTTTTCGCAAGTCGTGCTGACCTCCGACCATGGTGCTACAAGGCTGGCGGCCTGCGCCAGTCAACAGGGAATGGCGCAGACCATCCCGATGCCGGAGGGGTGTGAAATCAGCGACTGGCGATACACAAAAAAGATTTCCGGAATGGAAATGGACAGCGCATTAATGGAAAATTTAGCCGGTACACACTGGATTGTCAAAGGATATGACCGCTTGCCGAAAAAAGGCCCGAAACTCCATGAGATGCACGGTGGTGCCACTTATGAGGAATGTCTGGTGCCCTTTATCGTCTTCAAACAAGGCGCGGTTTTTGTGCCGAAAGCGCAGCAAACGCACGATACCGGTTCGGAATTTGTTGAGAATAGTGATTTTGACCTGTGAGGCAAACAATGTTGGATGAAAAGAAACTCCGGGAAGCATTCCCAAATACAACGGTTTTCAAAGATCAGAATTTGATCGCGACTTTCAAGTCCGCATCCATTCCCGCGTTCCTCCGCGACTGGATCGTAAAGAAGAAGGCAGGAGTCGACGGACAAATCCACGACATGGATGATTTGCGCCGCTATATGAATGCAATCATTCCCCGCAGGGATGATTTGCTGGCAATCCAGGAATCCGCCCGGAATAACGGGGCAAGCAAGAAGTTCCTCGCAAGAATTGATATCCGCTTCAACGTGGCGAACAATACCGTTTCCTTTGAAATTCCCGACCTGGGCATAACGCACTCTGAAACGATGGTCGAAGATTATGTCTGGGAACGGATCAAGAATGAACTGGTGCAGAAATCCGGAGGCTGGGGACTCGTGCAGTTGGGATATCTTCCTCCGGAAAAGCCGGAGCGTCCCAAAGGAAAACTTACCCTGCTGGAATTCAAAAATTTCTGCCCTTACACGGTAAATCTGGAAGCCTACCGGGCCGCCAGAGCACATTTTACCATTGAGGAATGGTTCGATGTCCTGCTGGGTGCAATAGACTACAATCCAGAAGGTTATCAGGACTGGGTGGAAAAACACACCATGCTGACCCGTCTTCTGCCTTTTATCGAACCCCGCATCAATCTGGTGGAACTTGCGCCCAAGGGCACGGGGAAATCTTATCTCTTCGGCAGAGTCGGGAAATACGGCTGGCTGGTCAGCGGCGGCACCTTGAGCCGGGCAAAAATGTTCTTCGATATTGCCAAGAAACAGCCGGGACTGGTGGCCAACAACGAATTTGTGGCGCTTGATGAGATCCAGTCCATCGAATTTCCTGATCCGGGAGAAATGCAGGGGGCTCTGAAAGCCTACATGGAAGCAGGCGAAGCCACTTTCGGAGACAAGAGAGTTGTCGGTTCCGCCGGTATTATTTTGCTGGGGAATATCCCGCAGGACGATATGAATATCGAAGGGGATATGTTCCGAACATTACCCGAAGTCTTCCGTGAATCAGCACTTCTGGACCGTTTCCACGGATTCATTCAGGGGCGTAATATTCCCAGAATGAATGAAAAACTGAAGATCAACGGCTGGGCACTGAATACCGAATATTTCTCGGAAATTATGCACTTGATGCGCAATCAGTCCGAAAATGTGCTTTATCGCAGCGTAGTCGAGAATCTGGTGAGTTATCCGGCCGGAGCCGATACACGCGATACCGAAGCCATCCTGAGAATTTGCACGGCATATTTGAAACTGTTCTTCCCGCATGTGATCAAACCGGAAATGATCGATATAACTGAGTTCAAGCGGTACTGTCTGCGTCCGGCTGTACAAATGCGGACCATTATCCGGACCCAACTCCAGATTATTGATTCTGCCGAGTATGGCGGCAAGAATGTGGCAGCTTACACCGTCAATGAAAAGTTTGAAAAAATGAATCGGGGTGAAGGATGAAAACGACGGTTCCCCGGCAATGTCGTTATTGTGAAAAGACGCCCCTGTCCAAGGATGAGATAGGATTGAATAAAAAGCTTTTTGAGGCGGAAGCAAAGCAGAAGCTTTTCATGTGTCTGCATTGCATGGCCGATTATTTGGACTGTTCCGAGGACGATTTGAGGGAAAAAATCGAAGAATTCAAGCGGGAAGGATGTAAACTTTTCTCATGACCGCGAAGCAGATGATCTATGCGGACAACGCCGCTACCACGAAACTGGCTCCCGAGGCCCTGGAAGCCATGATGCCGTTTTTGACTGAAGAATACGGCAATCCCTCCAGTTTGTATTCTTTTAGCAGATCGGCGAAAAAGGCGCTGACTGATGCCCGAGCTGTCATTGCCGAATGCATCGGTGCTTCTCCGGATGAGATTTTCTTCACCAGCGGCGGAACCGAAAGCGACAACTGGGCAATCAATAACTTCGTTTTGGCCAAATTCCACAGGAAACGCAATATTCTGATTTCTTCCATCGAACATCATGCGATTTTCAATACCTGCCTAAAAATTGCTCAGGTTCACCACTATTCCATTACTTCAACGCCAGTGAATGAAAAAGGGAGAATAATCCTTCCCATCTACAAAGAGCACGTTGGGGAATTTCCGGACGGCATTTCCATTATGCTGGCCAATAATGAAATCGGAACGATAGAAGACATTGCTCAAATGGCTGACATTGCTCACCATTACTGTATCCCTTTTCATACGGATGCCGTTCAGGCAGTCGGGCATATACCCATTGATGTCAGAGACTTGGGTATTGATATGCTTTCGGCATCGGCGCATAAATTCAATGGTCCCAAAGGTATTGGATTTCTTTATGTCAAACAGAACACTGTGCTGAAGCCTTTTATTGATGGCGGCCAGCAGGAAGCCGGTCGGCGTGCAGGGACAGAAAATGTTGCAGCAATCGTTGGTATGGCCACAGCATTGAAACTCAATTGCGAAAGAATGTCTGATAACCGGCGAAAACTGAAAAATCTTTCCAAGATATTCAAAACCATCATTTCCGAATATTTGCCGAATGCGGTTTTCAACGGCGATCTGATTCGCCGACTTCCCGGCCATATCAGTTTATCTTTGCCGGGAATTTCCGCAGAAGGGCTGCTGCATGTGCTCGATCTGCAGGGAATAGCAGTATCCACAGGAGCCGCGTGTAATTCAAAATCCACCGAAATTTCGCATGTTCTGAAAGCAATTGATTTGCCGGAAAAACTTGCGAAAGGAACAATTCGGATTACCTTTGGCCCCAATAACACAGAAGATCAACCTCGGTACATCGCGGACAAAGTCATCAAATATTGCAAAAAACAGGGGTGAAGCATGCAAGATGATACAAAGGTCTGTTTTTACGTAAAAACGGCAAGCGTAGTGGTGTCTGGGAAGTTGTGCAATGAAAAACGACGATAAACGATGATTCTTCTTTGCCTGTCAGATCTGCATTTGCGCTCGGAAGCAGTGGTCGCGGCCATTGACCGGAACCGGCTGTCGCCGTTTTTTGCGCAAATTGCGGCGACTGTGGCCGAGGTTTCCCCTGATGCCGTAGTCGTGACGGGGGACACCGTTTCTCCGGCCCAGGTGCGCCTGCTTTCCGCGACGCTGCGGAAACTTATCCCCGCCGACTTGCCTGGGGTCGTCACGCTGGGCAATCACGAGTTCTGGGGACGCACCTTTGAAGACACGCTGGCAAAGCTGAAGGAGCAGACACTGGCCGCCCCGAATATCTTTTACCTTGACCTGATCGGCGCGGTCGAACTCGGCGGGGTGAACTTCGTCGGCGGGACGTTGTTCTTCGACGGCTCAATGCGGATTCGGGACAACCAGCGGGTCGATGATTGGGACGGTTGGCAGGACTGGCGTATCTTCGACATCGAATCCCGTTATATGGAAATTAACGCATATTATGTTGACATGATCCAGGCGAAGATGAAACCTGGGATGCCGACCGCGCTTTGCACACATCACGTGCCGCACGTCCGGCTGAACGGCCACGAGCCGAGCCATTACAGCTTTTACACCGGCATGAAGGATCTGGTCCACGAGCTGCCATTCGACCCGCTGTTCAACAATTACTTGATCTGCGGGCACACGCATCGTCGGGTGATCGGCGAGGTCGTCACCGGATTTATGGGCGTGAATGTCGGCAGCGATTACGATGAACTGAAGACCTTTACTCTGGAAGTATAATCCATATGACATTTTTTCAATATATATCTAACCAAGAGAGAATTATAATATGGAATATTGCATTATAACAGGAAGCCCCCTTGATCCTTCCACAAAAGTTGAGCATACTATCTTGCATTCTTTAGGAGGAAGAATAACGTCTCGCCGCATAACATCTTCCGAATTTAATCAAAAATGTGGGAGTACGGTAGATCTGGCATTAACTGACATATTTAAGCATATATTTGCAATGCTGGCCCCTGCAACAGTTTCCGGTGCTAATCCGGGGAATGTTTTATATACTTCTTTGGATAAAAGCATAAGATATTATTTGAATAGTGGTTTTACCACATTGGCTAAAAATATAATTATCAATGGGAAAGATGGGAAGCCCGCTGTAGCCTATTCCTCAAACGAAAAAGCGATCAGAAAAATGTCCTCCAAAGCATCATTGACTATTTCAAATATTGAAAAAGTCGCCTTGCCTGTTGAAAACAACACTGCATATAGAAATTCTCAACTACTTGGTACAGACATAGAAATTGCAATAATAAAGTGTATTATTCTTACAATTGAGGAAATGACGATACGTAAAAATTTACCAAGGATTACAGAGATAACTGAATTAAGGAAAGCTATTTGTTTATTAAAAGAGTATATAGTTGACGAGGATCATTATTCTCAGAAAATTCTCCATGAAATAAGTGACATATATTATGGAATCCAGCTTAAAGGGCCAGAAAGAATCTCACAAATCCTAACATCACATTCAGTATCACTTCATCCTTTTGATCATATCATTATAGTTTCTGGAAATGCTGCGACAAAAACCATTGATGTGCTCTGGAGTATTGCAGGTATTGAAGTTCATGGAGTTCGATTATGTTCATCTTGGGAAGGAACTGATTTTACTTATATAATTCAAAACTCAATCCTTAAAAATACCGCTGATCCCGATCTTATTCATATAAATGTTTCATCGGGAGTATTATGTCAAGAATGCGAATTTCGATCAATCCAGCCAGCAAGTAATGGCGAATTTATAAATCCGTTCATCCCATCGGCAATATCTCTCAATCGCCAAAGATCATATATTAATGCAATTCGCTATATTGAAATGAATTGCGATGACCATGTTTATAAAGAATTTTTTGAACCGACAAAATACATTTCTCATTTGACCATAAAGGAAAGTATTGTCAGGCATCTTTCTCCGTTGTATAATAGCGATAGAATATCTGAAATTTGGAATAATGATTTCGGACAATCTCCACCTGCATGGGAATTACTTCCAATGAGAAATGTCATGGCAGATTCGCCCATTTGGAAACAAATATTAAGTACTTATCGAAGGATTTTGGAGCAATTATCCGCTAAGGATGAAAATCCAAATTATATTTTCACGCACGAGATTCATGTAGATAGGCGCGCCCCTACCACATAAATATATGGTCTGCCCACTACGGCTTCTCCCGATAATAATAGTTGATCAGGCCGGGAATGGTCGCCGTCTGTTTGATCTCTCCTTCGCATTGCCAGTGGGTGTGGTCCTCCTGGATGCAACCGCCGTTGAATTTCGTGTTCGGCCGCTGCGTGTTGTAATATGCGACGTAATCGTCAATGACCTTCCGGAGCGCCGTCCCGCTGAGGAAGAGACAGTGGGACAGGCATTCGTGCTTAATCTTCCTCACAAACTGCTCCGCGTGGTAATTCATGACCGGCGCTCCGGGCGAGATGACCTTCGGCAAAATGCCGATCCGGGTAAAATACCAGTCCACTTCCTCCGTATAACGCCGGTCGCGGTCGCGGATCAGAAAGCGGGCGTCGGGACCGAAGGGGTTCTCGCAGTCGCTGGTCCACCATTTGATCGTGTTCACAAGCCACTCCGAGGTGCAGTGCTCCGTAGTCCCGGCGATGAACACCCGCTGCGTCTCCAGATGGATGAAGAACAGCGTGAAGAAGGTCCATTGGCCGTAGTCGGTCCAGACCTCTGTGGAGAAGAAGTCGCCCGCCCACGTGACCTTCTCGAACCGCTGGAGAAATTCCTTCCACGGGATGCCCTTCACGACCTTTTCGGAGTCCCAATACCCGATATTATAAAGGGAACCTCTATCAATATCTTTTTGACAGAAATTCCGATTGTTTCTGTCGGGCCGGTCACGACCACGATCCGCTTTTCCCTCGTGGCGAAGTGCCGAACCTGTTTCTCCAATTTGCTCCAGATGCCCCGGTTAAACTGCGGAGTCTGGGGCGACATATTGCTCATGTAGAAACTCTCCGACATCGTTTTCCCGGAAAAAGACATATCGGCGGCCGGGGCCAGATGGCCTCGATCATACCCGCTCCGAGTGTAGTCCTGCGAAGTCGCTGAACCTGTGGGGACGGCCGGATCGGGCCGGAAGTCGTCGCCTCGTTTTGCCGCCCGCCGCGAGACCTCCTCGCCAGTCATGATATATTGAACCCACGCAGGCTGTTCGTGTTTTTCTATGTAGCCGAGGGCGTATCCTTCACGCTCGATGATAGAGTCGGCCGCGCCGGGGACACCGTAGCTCAAGTTGTCGAACTGCGGGTTCCGGATGGTGTAGGTTACCGCCTTGCTGGGCGGAACGACGACCGGTTCTGGCGGCGGGAGGACGCCCTGTTGCGGCTTTGGCGCGGGGACTTCGGGTTCCGGGACGGTCTGAACGGTGGTCTGTGTGGGCTTGTGGGGCCGCAGAGCGTTTTGGATTTGTGCCGGGATATCGGTGTGGTTGTAAACAAACCAGATTCCGATGAATAAT
>ENA-UOJE01001240-UOJE01001240.1-human-gut-metagenome-genome-assembly--contig:-C23-NODE-1240-length-23583-cov-11.058484_pt1 | contig 23583 bp, 23 predicted proteins | sample MGYA00242341_ERZ723888 | MGnify/ENA metagenome assembly ERZ723888 | reverse complement strand
AAGATAAATTCTTTTATTTTCCTATGATTTCTATGGCTTGTACCGGGTCTGGGTATCCGCCGGCTCTCCGGCCGGAGGACAAACGGTGCGGGAACTGGGCATCCAACAGCAATACGACCTCAACCTGGTCGAAATCCGCCGAATCCAATCGCCCCAATCGCATTTCCTGAAATCGGTCAGCCAGCAGTTGGCCGACCCCGATACGACGCTCCGCGACGGGGATATCCTCTACTTGATGGGGCTTTTTGAAAACGTGCAACGATTCGCCGCCGACTGCCGGCTCGAACTGATGGACACCCATACGACCGAACAACGCACCGAAGGCAAACCAGGCACGCTCGATTTCTACGACATCGGGATCGCCGAGATCCTGCTGCCGCCGACCTCCCGGCTGGTCAATACGCCGGTCGGCGAATCCGGATTGCGCGAACAGTACGACGTCAACGTACTGGGCATCCGCCGCAAGAACGAATACCTGCTCTCCGGCCTGAAAGACACGAAAATGCACTCCGGGGATATCCTGCTCGTACAGGGCGCGTGGCACGACATTTCGCGTCTGGACGGCGAACCGTCGGAATGGGTCGTCCTGGGGCAGCCGCTGGCCGAAGCGTCCCGGGTAACGCTGGATTACAAAGCGCCGCTAGCCGCGGCGATCATGGTGCTGATGATCGCCTGCATGATGTTCGACTTCATCCCGATCGCCCCGGTCACGGCCGTGATGATCGCCGCCGTGCTGATGGTGCTGACCGGCTGCCTGCGCAACGTGGAAGCCGCTTACAAAACGATCAACTGGGAAAGCATCGTACTGATCGCGGCGATGCTGCCGATGTCCGTCGCGCTGGAAAAAACGGGAGCGTCGGAGCTGCTCTCGCGACAGCTCGCCCAGGGACTGGGCAGCTACGGACCGGTCGTTCTGCTCGCAGGCGTCTATTTCACCACCTCGTTGATGACGATGTTCATCAGCAACACGGCCACGGCCGTGCTGCTCGCGCCGGTCGCTCTCCACGCCGCCGTAGAGATCGGGGCGAGCCCCTATCCGTTCCTGTTCGCGGTCGCGGTGGGAGCGAGCATGTGTTTCGCCTCGCCGTTCTCTACGCCGCCCAATGCGCTGGTCATGCAGGCCGGACAATATGCGTTCAAAGATTACATCAAAGTCGGCCTGCCGTTGCAGGTCATTATGGGGATCATAATGATCCTAATACTCCCGCTGCTGTTCCCGTTCTGACCGAAATCATAAAAAGCGACCGTCCCTTTTACCGGGACGGTCGTTCGATTTTCCGCTCTGACAAAAAAGCACGATTCCGCATAAATCCGGTCGGCCCGTTTCGCGCTGCCGGGCGGCAGTCCGTTAGATCGGCCCCGTAGCGATCATTTCGCCGCTTTCGTGCCATTTGTCGACTTCGAATCCGTTGCCGCGGAAGGGCGGCGACAGGATCTCGCCGATATTTACATGCAGCGTCAACATATTGCCGGCAGTCAGCGGCCCGGACAGTCGCGACGTATAAAGTCTTTTCCTCCCCGTTGTCGAGAATCATTCGGATCACGATTTGAGGCGCATCGCCAGACGGAAACACCTCTACGGAATTATAAGCGCTCATGCGGTCCGGCGCAAAACGCAGCGGAATCAGCACCGTCTTCGTCGAATTAGAAGGTTCGACGGTATACAGGTCGAGGCTTTCGGCGATGGAACCCATCAGCGCGCTCAGCGTATCGATAGCGGCGGCAAACGGAACATTATCCTTCGGACGCAGCATAATGCCGATTCCGGCAACCTCGCGCTCCTGCTCCACATCGATGCTGCCGGTTCCGATCTCCTCCTCGGTTGCAAAAACGAAATTGTTAACGCGGTGGTAAACCGTATCGCCGGAGTATTGCCTGAGCGAAAAAAACTGCCGCGACAGATCGGCGCTCAGCGACAGCCGGGAAACACGGACGACCGGACAACCGACCGCCGTATCGACCGGATTTTGGAATAGTTATTGATAACGGATAACAAACGAAATAGCAGGCGCTCCGGGCCGCGCCGTTCCGAACGCGGCCCGGAACCGCCTGCCGGCATCGGAATGTAAAATGGCTCGACGCCCGGAAAAACTTTGCAGCCAACCGGGCGGACACGATCGTCAAACACAATAAAACACGGCATATCAAGATGTTAAAAGAAAGCTTCGTCTTCATGTTCATCTCCTCGTTCATGGCGTTGTTTCCGGTGGCGAATCCCGTGGGCACCGGATTCATCATCAACGGGTTCTTGTCGGGACTGGACCGTTCGGAGAGAAGATCCATCGTCCGGAGGATTGCCGTCAACTACCTGCTGATCGGGATCGGCAGCCTGGCGATCGGGCACTTCGTACTGTCCCTGTTCGGACTGTCGCTGCCTATCGTTCAACTGGGAGGAGGTCTTTTGATCTGTAAAACGGCCCTGCAATGGCTCGGCGATTCGGATGCTTCGACAGGCAGCGCACCGGACAAGCCCGTCGACCCGATCAGCGTACGCAACCTGGAATCCCGGGTATTTTACCCGATCACCTTTCCGATCAGCATCGGACCCGGCAGCATATCCGTCATTTTCACCCTGATGGCGTCGGTCAATATCAAGGACGGCCTGGGAAAGATCATCATAAACTATGCGGTCATCGCGTTCGTCATCTTCCTGATGTGTCTGATCCTGTACGTCATCCTGTCGCAGGGACAGAAAATCACGAAGAAAGTAGGGGTCACGGGCACGATGATAATCAATAAAATGGTCGCATTCTTCACGTTCTGCGTCGGCATCCAGATCATCGCGGAAGGCGTCGAGAAAATATTCCACCTCAGCCTGTCGTAAACCAACCGGAAAACAACAAACGCTTAAACATAAAAACCATGAATTCGAGCATCCTGATAAACAACGTCGAGATCTTCGACGGAACGAACGAGGCCACCGTCCGAGGAAATGTTCTGGTCAAGAACGGCCTGATCGAAAAAATAACGCAGGAGTCCGTCCCGGTCGACCCGGGCGGCGACACCCTCGTGCTGGACGGAAAAGGACGGTTTCTGATGCCCGGGCTGATCGACGCGCACTGGCACGCCTACCTGTGCTGCAACACGATGATGGGACTGCTGACCGAAGACGTCTCCTTTTCGCACCTGACGGCAGGACAGGAGGCCGGGGCGACCCTGCTACGGGGTTTCACGACCATCCGGGATGCGGGAGGCCCCGTTTTCGGACTCAAACGGGCCATCGACACCGGCGTCCTGCAGGGCCCAAGAATCTATCCCAGCGGCGCCATGATCTCCCAGACGTCGGGACACGGCGACTTCCGGATGATCTACGAACACGGTCATACGGGCTGCGGCTGCGAAATGGCCCACGTCGAGGAGATCGGGGCCTCGCGCATTGTCGACGGTCCCGATGCCGTCACGGCGGCGACGCGCGAAAACCAGAGGCAAGGAGCCTCTCAGATCAAACTGATGACCGGCGGCGGCGCGGCATCGCTCTACGATCCGCTGGACGTAACCGAATTTTTCGAAGAGGAGATCCGCGCGGCGGTGAGGGCGGCCGAAGACTGGGGCACGTACGTAATGGTGCACGTTTACAATCCCCGAGGCATAGCGAGGGCCATCAAAGCCGGGGTCAGGAGCATCGAGCACGGCCACCTGATCGACGAACCTACGATGAAACTGCTGGCCGACAGCGGCGCTTGGCTCAGTATGCAGGCTTTCACCGTCGAAGACAATACGTATCCTTCGCCCGTTCAACAAGCCAAACACCTGCAGATCTGCAACGGGACGGACCGCGCATACGAACTCGCCAAAAAGTACAATGTGAAACTGGCCTGGGGAACGGATCTGCTGTTCAATCCGGCCCATACGAAAAACCAGAATCACGGGATCGTAAAATTACAAAAATGGTTTTCCAACTTCGAAATCCTGAAAATGGTCACTTCCGACAACGCCCGCCTGCTGGCGATGTCCGGAGCCCGAAACCCGTATCCGGGCAAACTCGGCGTCGTCGAAGAGGGCGCGCTGGCCGACCTGCTGCTGGTCGAAGGAAATCCTCTACAGAACGTCGACCTGCTCGGAGATCCCGGGAACAACTTCAGCGTCATCATCAAAAACGGCGTCGTCTATAAAAACAAACTACAAGACGGCCCGGCATCCGGCAACCGTTAAAACTCGATATATGATCAGACAACCTGTACTATACGCCATTCTACTCGTTTTTCCCCTTTTCGGCGCATCCGCTCAGGAACCGGGTCTTCCGGTCAGCTTCGAGCAGGCCGTCGAAATGGTGAACCGGGACAACAAGAGCATCCGGATCGCCGAGCAGGGACTGGACTGGGCCAAAAGCGAACGCCAGCGGCTGAACTCTTTCTGGTATCCGAGAATTTCGGCCAGCGGAGCCTACGTGCACATGGCGAACGACATCGAAGTCAAGGAATCGCTGTCGGCGTTCACCGATCCGGTCAAGGATTTCATCCACTCGATCGACCCCGGCGAACAGATCATCACTTCGCTGCTGAACAACCTCGGCAGCCACTCGTTCAGCGTCCCGCTGGCCCCCCGGAACGTCTCTACGATCGACGCGACAGTCGCGCTTCCGATCTTTACGGGCGGCAAGCGCATCTACGCCGGCAGAATCGGGAAATCCATGGTCGGCGCAGCCGAGGTGAACCGGAAGCAAGTAAGCGCCGATCAACAAGTACTGCTGGTCGAAACTTATTTCGGCGTGCGGCTGGGACAAAAAATCGTCGAAGTCCGCCAGCAGACCTACGACGCCCTCGAACAGCATTTCCAAAATGCCCTGAAGCTCGAGGCCACCGGTATGCTGACCAAAACCGAACGCCTGCTTTTCCAGGTAAACAGGGATGAAGCCAAACGCGAACTGGAAACGGCGGTAAAGGATCTGAGCGTAGCGCAGAACGCGTTCAAAACGCTCGTCCAGATCGAAACGGACGAAAACATCCTGCCGGTTTCGCCGCTGTTCATCAACGAATCCCTGCCTGCGCTCGACTATTTCAAAAGCCTGGTAGGTCGGGACAACTACATCGTCCAGGGCCTGGGCATCCAGCAGGATATCCAGCAAAACCAGATAAAAATAGCGAACTCAGCCTACATGCCCGCGATCGAACTATTCGGGAAACAGACCCTCTATTCGTCCGGCATCCGGAAAAACCTGGTGCCCCGGTCGCTGATCGGGGTGGGGTTTACCTGGAACCTTTTCGACGGCCTGGGTCGCGAGAAGCAGATCCGCCAGGCGAAGATCAACCACCGCATTCTGACCGTCGAGAAAGAGAAAGCCGCCGACGACCTGACACTGGCGGTCGATAAATTCTACAACCAGACGCAAACCGCACTGGACAACGTTACCGCCCTGCAAACTACCGTCGAGATGAGCCGGGAGATCGTCCGGGCCCGGCACAAGTCTTTCCAAGAAGGCATGGCCACCCCCACCGAAGTCATCGACGCGGAACTGCTGCTGTCGAAAGTGAGGGTCGCGATCCTGATGGCCTACTACCAGTTCGACACGGGGCTCATCAACCTGCTGGCCGTCTGCGGGATGCCGGAGTCGTTCGATCAGTACAGCAGGAACGGAAAAGACGAAACGTCCCTGACGGACCGGCGAACCGACGCTGTAAACGGAACGATAAACAATTAACCATATCATGATGAACAAGAGTAAAAAATACATAGCGATCGCCTTCGTCGTCGTTTTAATCGTCGTCGTGATCGTATCCACGGTCGGCATTCTGTCGCTGAAGAACAAACCCGAGATCCTGCAAGGGCAGGCGGAAGCTACGGAGATCCGGATCTCCGGCAAACTCCCCGGACGCATCGACAAGTTCCTGGTCGAAGAGGGACAGGACGTCCTCAAAGGGGATACCCTGGTGGTAATCAACAGTCCGGAAATCGTGGCGAAATACGACCAGGTCGATGCGATCAAGAACGCGGCGGTCTACGAAAATCAGAAAATCGAAGAAGGCACCCGCAAGCAGATCGTCGAATCGGCCTACCAGCTCTGGATGAAAAGTAAATCCGACCTCGAACTGGCGACGACCACCTACAACCGCATTTCGTCCCTCTACCGGGACAGCGTGGTCACTTCCCAGCGGAAAGACGAAACGGAAGCGATCTACAAAGCGGCCTTGGCCGGCGAACGCGCCGCCTTCCAGCAATACCAGATGGCTCTGGACGGCGCCCGCAAGCAGGATCGGGAGAGTTCCCAGTCTATGGTCGACGCCGCCCGGAGCACGGTGCAGGAAGTGGCCGCGCTGCTGCAGGACGCCCGGCTCGTAGCCCCCGAATCCGGCCAGATCGCCGTGATCTACCCCAAGCGGGGCGAACTCGTCGGCCCCGGCACGCCCATCATGTCGCTGGTCGTCCTCGAAGACGCCCACGTGGTGCTGAACGTACGGGAAGACCTGATGCCGCATTTCCGGATGAAAGGAAAATTCAAGGGAGACGTGCCCGCGCTGGCCCGGAAAGGGATCGAATTCGAGATATACTACATCAGCCCGCTGGGCAGCTATTCGACCTGGAAATCGACCAAACAGGTCGGCAGCTACGACATGAGGACGTTCGAGATCAAAGCCCGGCCGACCGCGCCGCTGACGGATCTCCGGCCCGGAATGTCGGTTCTGGTAAACCTCAACGCACAGTAGCCGCACGATGGACCGCACTCAGGGAGCATTTTACCGGGTCGTCCGACGCGAGTTGGACCGGATGGTATCCCGAAGGCTTTACTTCGGGGTCTGCATCGCGCTGCCCCTGTTCTGCATCTTGTTTATGACCACGATCTTCGGCAGCGGACAAATGGAAAACATCCCGATCGGTATCGTCGACCTCGACCAGACAGCCACCTCGCGGCAAATTTCGCGTACCATCGCGACAGTTCCGACTTCCCGCGTAACGGCCCGCTACGCAGACGCCAAGGCGGCGCGCGACGCCGTGCAAAAAAAGGAGATATACGCCTACGTAGTGATCCCGCACAACTTCGAATCGGATCTGCTGGGAGGTCGAAACGTCGCGCTGCCCTATTACTACCATTTCGCCTTGCTGAGCGTGGGGATCGAACTCCACAGCGCCTTCGAAACGGTACTGGCGAACCTATCCGTCGCGCCGGTCGCCGCGGCGGGAATCGGGCAGGGCGCGTCGGAACGCCGGATCGAAAGCTTTATCCTGCCCGTCAACCTGCAGGCCCATCCGCTTTTCAATCCGTCGCTGGACTACTCGATCTACCTGACGAACCCTTTTTTCTTCGTTTTGTTCCAGATCGTCATCCTACTGGTGACCATGTACGTTCTGGGCAGCGAAATAAAATTCAAAACGGCCGCCGACTGGCTCGAAACGGCGGATGCGAATATCTTCACCGCCGTCACGGGCAAACTGCTGCCCTACACGGCGATCTTTATCGCGATGGGCATACTGGGCAACTTCGTCATGTTCGGCATCGCGGGCCTCCCGTTGGGCACGGGTTTTCTGCCCGTCAATCTGGCGACCGCCCTGTTCATCGTGGCGACGCAGGCGTTCGGCGTCTTCATATTCTCGCTTTTCCCGGCGCTGAGCATCATCATCAGCATAGCCTCGATGGTCGGATCGCTCGGCGCGACGCTGTCCGGAGTAACGTTCCCGGTACCGTACATGTACGCCCCCATCTACTACCTGTCGTTCCTGTTTCCCGTCAGGCATTTCGTCGAAATCAACCAGAACATCCTGTACGGGGATTACGGTTTCGCCTATACCTGGCAGAACGCGAGCTGCCTGTTCGTCTTCATGTTGGCGGCGCTGCTGATGCTGCCGCACCTGAAAAGAGCCATACTGAGTCGTAAATATGAAAACATCGAATAAAATAAAAGGGGGCCTGACGGTCATCGCGACCTACGTGACCAGGGAGTTCAAAACCATCGCGACAAGCTATTCGATCCTGTTGGTCATGATCGGGGGGATATTCATTTACGGCCTGCTTTACAACTACATGTACGCGCCCAACCTGATCCGCGACGCGCCGGTCGCCGTCGTCGACCGTTCGGGAACCCCGTTGAGCCGGGAGTACGCGCGCCTGCTGAACGCCTCTCCGCAGGTCGAAATATACAGCTACGCGCCGGACATGCCGAGCGCGAAAATCATGATGGAGACGAACCGGGTCGTCGGGATCATCTTCATTCCGGAAGACTTCGAAAGCAGGGTAGGTCGCGGCGAGCAGGCCGTTTTCCTGGCCTACGGCAACACCAGCGCATTCCTGAACTTCGCCTCCGTCGAAGAAGCGGCCGCAGGCGCAATGGAAGAACTGGACTCCAGGCACCGTCCCGACATGGTCGTATTCGTGCCGCCCGCAGCCCTCTACGCGATGTCGCAGACCCGGTCGATCGACATCGTCGGAACGCCGCTCTACAACCCGACCGAAGGTTACGGCAGCTACCTGATCCCGGCCGTACTGATCGTCATCCTCTTCCAGACCCTGATGATGGTCATCGGAATGATCTCGGGTAAGGAGCGCTACACCGGTTCCATCCTGTACTATTCGCGGCACGGACTCGGCTTTGGCCGGATGGCCGGCGTCGTGCTGAGCAAGACCTTTACATACTGCATCCTCTACGCCGTATTCGCCTACTTTTTAATCGGCCTGCTGCCGGAGATATACAGCATTCCCGATATCGGGAACCGCCGGGATATCATCATGCTGCTGATCCCGTTCTTGCTGGCGACCTGTTTTTTCGGGCTGACCGGATCGCTTTTCTTTGCAGACTCCGAGAGTCCGATCCTGATGATTACCTTCTTCTCGGTCGGCCTGATCTTTCTGTCCGGCATGTCGTACCCGCTGGAACTGATGCCGTGGTACTGGCAGGCCGCCCATTTCGTGATTCCGGCCTCCCCCGGCGTTCTGGCGTTCATCAAACTGAACTCCATGGGAGCGGGTATGGCCGATATCGAACGCGAATACGTGACGCTGTGGATTCAGTGCATCGTGTATTTCATTTCGGCCTGCCTGGCGTTCCGGTACAACATCCGCAAAGCGATACGCAACCGGCCGGCCGGCGCGCGCGCTGCTTCTCGGAACGACGTCCCTACGCCGGCTCCGGCAAAAGGCATCGCGGAACCGGCGTCCGTCGAAAATACGGTCGAATAAAATTCGGACGGTTTACCGTTTCTTCGACTTCAAAAAACGGTTGGCCAAATACCTACGGACAGGCTCATCGTACAATTTCAAACAAATATATGCCAGCAGGATGCTTCCGACGACTACGGCCAGGGCTCCGGGCAGCGACTCGCCGAACGTAAGCTCTTCGTTCTTGACCCATCCGTAATAAAGGTAAATAAACGGATAATGCACCATATACAAAGGATAGGATATATCTCCCAGGAACTTACAAACCCGGTTCGTATATCGGTCGGTAATTTTGCCGGAGGCTCCCCAGTAAACGATCAGCGGGAAAAACAGGGCGAAACAAATCGTATCGTACAAACCGTTCATCCACAGGCGATCGGCTCCGCCCAGGCGCGGAACGGCCAGCAGAATAATCACGAGCAGGCTGCACTTCCAAAAGGCCCCCCTGACACGGGCCGGCCTGAAAACGCGGGACAGAAGCAACCCGGCGGAAAAAGCGTACAGCAAACGAAAAAATCCTCCCGTAAACTCCGTCCCGGTCAACGAAAACCCGGCGCAAATATCGCCGTAAGGCCCGAAGATGCTAAAAGCGGCCAGGCCGCATCCGGCCGCGACGACCAATACCGCAAGGGCCTTCGTAGAAAATTTACGGATAATCAAAGCATACAAAATATTGCCGATATATTCGAAAAACAGCGACCAGCTCGGCCCGTTCAGCGGATACATCTCCCCCAGGCCCCGGATTTCGGTGCCGGGCGTAGCCGGGATCAACAGCGCATTGACGAACGTGGCCAGCAACAGGGCCGCGACCGTCACCTTCGTAACGTCCCACACCGGACATCCCTGGAAATAAAACATGACCGCCCCAATCACAGCCCCCATGACGACCATCGGGTGAAGGCGTATGACCCTGCGTTTGATGAAATCCTTCACGGTCATCGTTTTCCAGCGGTCGTCGTAAGCATAGCCAATGACAAAACCGGACAGAATAAAGAAGAAATCGACAGCCAGATAACCGTGGTTGATCTTTTGATCCAGATGACTCGTCGCATAGGCTTCGAATATATGAAACCATACGACCATAATGGCGGCCACGCCGCGCAATCCGTCGAGGATCATGTAATGCGGTTTCGTGTCTCCGAAAGCCGCGGAAGATATCGGTGTTTTCGACATGAATGAATTGTATTCGGATTTCGTATTTATTTCTTTTGTAAATCTCGATGCTTTCCGGTTTTCGCGTCCGTTTACCTTCCGGCCGCACGGGGCTTTCTTTTTCCCGGGCACTCCCCATGTATGCTTCAAATATACAACAAAATAGCCTTACACATAGCTCCGACCGTCTTTTTTTGTTAAAATAGCTTTGGCCGGTCCAATCCGGCTCTTTTCCCGAAAGCAAACTTCGCATCGGCCCGGCAGTCGTTTTAACGGCGTTCTTTCCCTTCCTCCGGATGTTCCCGGCGACAAGCTTACGGGCAATAAAAAACCTACGAATCAATGACTCGTAGGTTTACTTTCATACAACAAATTCAGCGGAGAGGACGGCTCTTGAACGACAAAGCCGTAACTCCGTTATAATCAAGACCTTGCAAAGATGTCTTTTTTTTAGGTAACGATTTAGTAACAAATTTGAATAAATTGAGCCAAAACCGTCTTAAAACACCTTCTGATACGGTACAAATGTACTCATTTTTTTGGTATTTGCAAATTTTCAAGCAAAAAAAACTGCTGAGAGAAATCGTTGTTGCGAAGGATATGGTGGTATATGTATTTATATATAAATACATATACCACCATATCTTCACTACTGAAACATATCTCTCCCCAAAGAGAGAGCACAACATAAAAAAAAAGAACATAATTGGAAGATAAACACTTTGTGGAAATGCCTAAATTTAATGCAATAAACGAATTATGACAAAAAATGGGATTGAAACACTAAAAATAACTTAAGGCCGCATATTTCGATTTATTCCATTCAAGCGCAGGCTTCAACGGCCCATTTTTCACGACTTCCCGACAATCCTGTATAAATGGGCATACGGAGTCGTATGATTTAATATTCTCCTTTTCCCAGCCATTGTTTTATGACGACCAAGAGATCTTCCGCATTCGCGCGGAAGGTCTTTTTCGCTTTCTGAACGACACCCCCAACAATATCAAATATACAAGAGTTCATGCTCCGGAATCCGAAAAAGATTCCGGGGTTATTATTAATCCAAAACACTTAAATTATTATGAAAGAACTTATTACTTTAGGTTTGTTTACGATGCTTCAGGAAGCTGCAGTAAACGAAAATCATTTTTTCACAGACCAAGAGATGGCTTCTGCTTATGATGATTTTATCTTAGAGTTGGAGGCTTTCTCCAACAAAGAATCTTCAACAATCCGTTTGTTGAGAGTATTGCGATATACTCGTGTCGAACTATTGGCCTTGCAGAAGAATGTACAAAATTGTAAGGCGAAAAAAAAATGTGGCCGATTATTGTGAGAAGATACTGGATATGCTTAACTGTGAGGAAGAAATCGCCCACTATCAGTTTAATCATCCTGAATTAATCTCATCACCTGCTGTTCACCCTTCCCCACTTCATTGGAAAGGGCATATTTCTGGTCTCATGGAACTGATCAGTTCATTGGATTACAGCGACCATGTTCAAACTGAGTCCGGGAAGAAACAGTCTTTTGCAGCCATTGTCACAGGTTTCGAATGGTTATTTAATGTCTCGATTGATAAACCATACGATGAGCGTGCAAAGCTCGCGTTACGTAAACGAAGGTTATCCATTCTGCTGACAGAACTGAAAACAGCCTTTGAAAAAAACATAACATCGTGTTACGCTCATAATAAGTAATTTACAAACAAAACAAAGGGCTGGCGCATTCCGCCAGCCCTTTGTTTTGCAGATTTGTCTGTGAAACTTTGCTTTCACTAAGATTTAAAACAATGGAAGTTGTCATATTTGAATCAGCTGCTTTCCAGAAGCTGGAAGCAGATATCAAAACGATCGTAAATTACATCAAGGAACAAAAAGACATTCACACAAAACAAGCGCAGCAAGCCTGTGACGATGAAATGTGGGTGGACAATTACGATGTGTGCACCTTTTTGAAAATCAGTGAACGTACACTACAGCGCCTTCGAAATTCTCACAAAATCACTTATTCACAGATTGAACGGCACGTCTACTACCAGATCAAGGAGATACGTCGCATGCTTGAAAATCACCTTATTCGCAGCAATGCAGAACATCTCCAGAATTTGATTGATAATCAGAGGCTCTATGCTGAACAAAGACGTAATGCTAAGCCGCACAAATAGCGGGCTGGATATATTCCGGCATTATATTCCGGGCTCATGGCGAGTCGGGCGTAATTTCTTAAATCCGTTTTACAAAGATAGTAAGCCCTCGTGCAATATATATCTGGATCGCAAGAGCCAGTGTTATCGGATTAAAGACTTTGGAAATGAAGATTACAGCGGAGATTGTTTCAGCTTTGTGGGTAGGCTTCTGGGCTTGGATTGTTCACGATCACAGGATTTCATACAAATTTTGAAAATTATAGATTCTGATCTTCACCTGGGACTTGAACAAGAAAATTATCCGATTGCTTTGCCGGTGCGTAAACCCATTTCAATAGTTGATGAGACGCTTCATAGAGAACAAGAGATCCGGGCCTATCAGTGCAAAGAAAAACCATTTTCCAAAACGGAACTCGATTATTGGGAACAATACGGAATTGGCCGAGAGATACTCGAAAATTATCATGTTAAGTCTATCGCTGAATATTCCAGTCAAAATAAAGACGGAGAAACATTCACGTTACGCTCAACTGATGCCCAACCCATCTTCGGATATGTATTTGCAAAGCACATCAAACTCTATCGTCCTTATGCTACCAACATGCGCTTTCTACAGGGCGGAGATATCGGAGTGAACTATTGTTTCGGATTAGAACAGTTACCGGTACGTGGAGATACTCTTTTTTTGACCGGCGGGGAAAAAGACGTCATGTCGCTTGCAGCTAAAGGTTTTTATGCTATTTGCTTTGGAAGTGAAACCTGTAAAATACCCCACACTCTTATTCGTTCTCTGTCTCATCGGTTTAAGCATATCGTACTGCTTTACGATACGGATAAAGTCGGCATCGACAGTGCCAACAAGCACGAACATGAGTTACAGAAATTTGGAGTCAAACGCCTGACGTTGCCTGTATCCGGAATAAAACAAGAAAAAGATATCTCCGATTATTTTCGTCTCGGGCACACTGCGGCGGAGTTTCTTGCTTTGTTTGTCAGATTCCTCGATCGCATATATGAGGGTACCTTCTCCATGTTAAAATCTTGCGAAGTGGATCCGGTACATCCGCCGACAGCACCTCAAACGGTAGTCTCTATTCACGGAGTTCCCTTCGGCAGTCAGGGCAATCTGTTTTGTATCACCGGTGGAGAAGGCAGTGGAAAAAGCCACTATGCCGGGGCTCTTATCGCCGGGGCACTTTCAAACAATCCCAGTTCGGATATTTTGGGAACGACCGTAACGCAAAGCGATATGCATCATGCCGTATTGCTGTATGATACAGAACAATCATTACCTCAGCTTTATAAGAATATAGCAGTTATTCTACGTAGGGCGGGGATCGACGTACCGCCCAAATCCTTTAAGGGATACTGTTTGAGCTGCATCTCCCGACGCGACCGTTTGCAGGCGATCATACAGAGTATGGATAAATATTATTACCAATACGGAGGAATACATCTGGTCGTGATCGATGGTATTGCAGATCTTATTCGCTCAGTCAACGACGAGTCAGAAAGCGTGGAGCTGGTCGAGGAACTGTACCGTCTGGCTGGAATTTATAATACGTGTATTGTTTGTGTTCTGCATCTCGTTCCCAGCGGCATGAAAATAAGAGGGCATTTAGGGTCTGAAATCGGACGCAAAGCTGCTGCGGTACTTTCTATCGAACGGGATGAAAAACGGGATGTAAGCTGTTTAAAAACTTTAAAAGTAAGAGATGGCAGTCCTTTGGATGTGCCTTTGCTCGAGTTCGGATGGGATAAACAGAAAGCGATGCATGTCAGCCTCGGAGTACGAAGCCCGGAAGCCCAACAAAATCGGAAGCAGATAGAACTCCAATCTTTGGTAATGGAACTTTATAAAGAACGGGCTTCCTATAGTGTGAAAGAACTTCGGGAAACCATTTGTCAACTCCTTGACGTTGCCGAATCGACAGCCAAGAATTACATCCGGTTCATGCGTGATAAGAAAATCCTTATCAATAAATCCGGCTCTACCGATCTTATCCCGGGAACCTCCGACTGACATTTAATAATTGATTTTATGAAAACTACAAAGGAAGAATTCATAATGCTGCGTGATCAGCTTTTCGACCGGCTTGACAAAATGGAAAAGGCGATCGAATCCTTGACGACCATTGAGGGAAAACATATGCTTGATAACAGAGACATGCGCCTGCTGCTGAAAGTGTGCGATCGCACACTGTGGCGTTGGCGACGAAACCGTCAACTAGCTTCATTTAAGATAGGCGGTAAAATATACTACATGGCAGCCGATGTTCACAAATTCTTGCGAAGCGAATACTATCAAACACTTAATACTAATAGCAATGAAAAAAAACAGTAAAGTAATTGTGCTCGAACGAAAGCAGTTTGCTATGTTGATTAAAACACATCGCAAAAGTTTGTTGATTATCAATGTTCTGACCTACATCTGTCAAACGAAGAAAATTCGTCTTACCATGACCATCGAGGAAGCATGTCAGGTATTGAAATTGGATGCCACCTTCATCGAAAAGCAAAAAGAAAAAGGTGACCTGCGCTTCAGCGAGGAATCCGGAATCTGTTTTTTCGAAATTAATGACCTTGTCCGGTTGAAGAATGCAACGGAAATGGTTACCATTTACCGACAAATCAATGCGGCTTCTGTTTTACCTACAATTAAATAGTATGAAAAATTATCCGGCACTGGTATTCCGATGACATGAGTAAAGACATTCAATAATTTTTGATCAAAATCATGTCGAACCTATAAAATTATAATTATGAAACCACCTATCAGTTATTATGGCGGCAAACAATCTATGCTGAAAGATATTCTGCCACTAGTTCCTTCGCATGATTTATATACGGAGGTATTTGCCGGCGGCGCTGCTCTTCTCTTTGCCAAAAAACCGGTAAGAGTCAATGTGATCAATGATCTTAATGGCGAACTGGTTAATTTTTATCGAACCATTGTTACCGATTTCGATGCTTTGCGATTGGAAGTGCTAAGTACGATACACAGTAGGGAGCAACACGATGTAGCATGGTTCATTTACCGGCATCCCGATTATTTTGATAAGATCAAAAGGGCTTGGGCTATATGGACTCTTAGCAGGCTGGGATTCTCCGGCATATTCTCCAACTCATTTTCCTTTGCCCGTACTACCGGGAAAAATTATCCGCGGGTTCAGACTGCTAAAGACCGGTTCCTAACTGAATTGAAAGACCTGCTGGAACAATGTACGATTGAACAGGACGATGCAATGAAGATCCTTGTTCGTTATGACATACCAACGGCCTTTCATTTTGTAGATCCGCCATACGTAGGATCCGATATGGGTCATTACTCCGGAATGTTCTCAGAAGAAGACCTGCGGCATTTGCTCGATATACTTTCCAGGTTGAAAGGGAAATTTATGCTGACCATGTATCCGAACGATTTAATTCAGCAAAGTTCAGAGCAGTATCAATGAACGATACATCCGGTTCAACGAACTGTATCCGCCGCAAGAGTCAAACGGCGAAAACAAGAAGAATGAATGATTACGAATTATTAACCGAAAAACGTTATGACTCAGAAAATTGATTTATTTAGAGAGGTATATCAGCTGAAGAATCTGCTAGCCGAAGTGCAGGGAAAAGAACCGATTGATATGATAGAATTTGAAAAAACCTATCGATTTCGAGAAGAACTCAAGGCATCCCGGATTTATGATCTGAGAGAACAAATCGAGCGGCTCAAGAAGGAGTATAAAATAACCATTGAGGCTATGGAACGGGATGCCCGTACTTCTGCCTATTATGCAACGCCTGAAGGTCATGCTCATAAAGTTCACATCGAAGAAGCTATCTTACAAATTCAAAAAGATTGGCGGCTGACACTTAGACAAGACGCACTTCATATTGACCAACAAATACAAAAATATCTTGGGGTTCATTGGGGTGTTGTAAGCTACCATAGCGGGGAACTTTGTATCGGAGTAATTGATGTAAAGAAATCTACTCCTCAACGTCGTGAATCTTATTTTGGTCAGGATATCGATATTTACTATAATGAAAAGAGCTTTCCGACCGGGGAAAGTCGTTTCGATACCAATTGTTGTACGGCCGGAGGTTTTTCTATGGAAGGGGGACAAACGGTCGGAGAACGTGCAATGTTTTACGTTGGATTCGGTCAGCTTCTCGCTAATTCCTCACTCGTAAATGATATTAAACTTACGATGGCACAAACAGTACAAAACAACCGACTTTTCAATGAAAAACTTGCGGAATTGAAAAACCAATTGACAGATCCCCTGAAAAATAAACAAAATACATTTGCGGATAATCGTCTTGATCCGATTGATAAAACCCAGAACAAATCCAACAAATACAAGCGCGGCCCGAGCCTGTAATATTCCGGTAGTTTTGTTCTGCGAATAGCACTGACAATTATCGTAGAGAAAGCTCAAATAACTTCGTCATTTATCTTGACGAAGACCTCCGATTGCGTAATGCTGTCGGAGGTCTTATGATTTTACCCTAACCAGAATGTACATATTTGGGGATCACTCTATTTTGATATGAAAATCTTTAAAACAACTCGAAAATTTCGTTGTTTAGAAAAGCCAAGGAAGAATTCTGTCCATTAGCCTAATTTTTATTTTCTTTACATTACAAAAACAATAATAAAATTATCTATCTAACACTAACTTAAATAACGTGAGTTCGATATAAGTATTTACATACTAATAAAGAACTCACGTTATTTATGTGTTTTCTGGGATTATACCCGGCTGGAAAACACTGACAAGAATAACGCCGAGCGTTTTTCTGTTCCTACCGATTATAGGATGATGGGTACTGTATTTTATAGTAAAATTCGCCCTATCGGTTGTTGTTGGATTGGTTATGCTGCCGGTAAGGACTGTCAGGAATATAGCGCGATTGGTTGCTCTACAAAAAACAAATTAGATGATTATTTATAGCTATTTTATCTCTTGAAATGCTACTTTCTTAGAATCTTCCAGACTTTTAAATAATTCTTCTATTTTTGTTAAGCTCTGTGCCCTCCCATTTCTATTGCGACTAAATGTAAAGGCCACTCGCTCTTTCGCTCTTGAAAGGGCAACAAAGAAAGCACATTTATCTTCATCTGGTTGTTTATCATAACTCCAAAATGCGCCATCTTCTAATCCCATAAATATAACTGTATGGTATTCTAATCCTTTACTTTTATGTATCGTCATTATCGGAATTACCCCGACCCCTGTTATCGTATCTAAAATTGTCTTTAAATTTGTAGCACCTTCGGCTTCTTCTTTTAATAGTTGAGAGAAAGAACCAATTGTTTCGGAGAAATATTTCTTGTTTTTGTATGCTGGATATGAAGACTTTATCTTATCCGCTCCTGCAAAAGAAATTATATCATTAACTATACCCTCAACACATTTCGTAAAATCTTTTTGAAAGGCAGACCGAATTGTTTTTATAAACTTATGCAGTTTGATTTCTTCGGCAAAGACCTCTTTGTCGGAATAAGAGGAATTGATGTTACTTAAAAAATTTAAAACAGAACTTTTTGAATCAATAGCCTTGTTACTATTTATAAGATATAGAAAATTTACTATAAATAGAATTACCTCTTCAGTTAGTAAGTCCTGATACTTACTTTCATCTCGTGCTGCGATTCCATGCTCATTGAAATAATCAATTAGCTCTCCTGCATATTTTTGTAATTGCTGTTTGACCAAAATACAAATATCTCTGGGATTAATATTATCTTTATTTACCCATCGCTCAACATTAGAATGTAGATATTCTATCTCTTGCTGTGGGTTCTTGAAAATCCAAAGATATGCTTCTCCGTCCCCTTTATTCCAATTCGGGTTACATATTACAGTATCCTCTTTTCGCAGTAAATTTGTAATCAAATAATTTTGAAGTTCCACTAAATTTGGAGCTGACCTAAAATTCATTTGAAGAGAAAGTTGATTTGCTCCATAATCTTCAATGAATTTACTGAATATCTCTGGCAGCGCACCCGCCCAAAGCATGATTCGCTGTTTGTCGTCTCCTACAGCAGTTAATACAGCTTCGCTATCTCCAAAGCAAGTATTCAAAAATTCATATTGTAAGGTTGTCGTATCCTGAAATTCATCAAGAAAGATATGACTATATGTTTCTTTTAAGTATTCTCGAAGTTTTGGATTTGTATTCATAATGAGTTCTGCTAAACGCATCACCATTTTGAATGTGAGAAATGATCTTGCTCCTCTTAGTTGATGTTCCCAGACACTATAATGAATGCTGTCCGGAGATAACGGCAATTTGCCGTAATAATCATCCAAAATTTGTTTGTCACTATGTGTTGAACGGTAATTTCGATCAATTCCTTCAAAAACATCAAGTATATCTCTTTCTCCAAATATTATTTCATATTCACTGTTGACCGCATATCTTTCGGGTAATCCTTTACGAAACCTATCCACTATATTTTTTGCAAAAGCATCAAATGTCATGGACTCGAATCGTAAAGCCAAATCACTTCCACATCGTTTGAGAACACGCTCTTTCAAATTATATGCGGCATCTCGTTTAAAACTAATTGCTAATATCTTTTTAGGATAAGGACATTGGTTTGTTTCCAGTAGAAAGCAAGCTCTCTGAGCTAAAAGTTCTGTTTTACCCGCTCCCGGCCCTGCAATAACCAACGTGTTTTGCTCGGACTTTACAGTATTTAGTGCATTGGGTTCTAAAACAAATCCGTCCGCAGGAATCCAATCATTGACTGCTTTATATTTCATTTATTGAAAAGTATTTCCTCTATTTTGTCAAAAATTTCCACTAAAACAGGAGGTGTATTTTCTTTTATTTGTTTATTGTCCATTAATGACAGAGCATTCATGTGGGTAACGGGCTTGCCTCTGCCAAGAAAATGATAATTATACCAAATCATCAGTTCTTTTTGTTCTTCAGTATATGTTTCTCCTTTTGCATCTTCCGATTTCAAAGTAGCCGCAACTGCATTCTCTACTTTTGCAGCAAATTTGTCCGGTTCTTCATCTTTTTTAGGGACTCTCGGGCCTCCGTTTTTCGGGATTGCTTTTTTGTAAATTTCCGGATAATGTTCAAGCATTAAAAAATCCAGATCCAGAGGTGCAGAGTAAAACACATTATATTCTTTTAACCTTAAGTTCACCCATGCCATTAAATTATCAAGCTTATTATCTTTAAATATCCAAGTATGCATTTCTTCAAGAGATTCGTCGCTTAAAACTGTACCTCCACTGACTTGAAGTAGCACATTTTTGTCTATTCCTATATTTAATAATTGCTGTAAAGCATATTTAACTCGTCCCCAGCCTCCCCCTTCTCTTCCGACATCCAAATCTAATAAAGTAATATATGGAATATGAAGAGAGGATAATAACTTCCAAATATGGTTTACAAACCGATGTCCTAATGGTGCGAAAGATATTATATTATCATCAAAATCTTTATCATACACTTCCATTAACCGATTGAATATAAGATGCTCACTATCTCCTTCGCCAATAACTACCAACCTTGCAAAGTAAATTTCCGGATAATTCTTTACAGCTTCTTTTACATATTTATATGCGTCTTCATCCCCTTGCGGGAGATAGACTTTATTGATTTCCGTTGCATAATCCTCATTTATCCGAAAATGAAAAATAGATTCTGGATCAAGCCTTTTGATTATTGCGGGAGTGTGTGAAGATAAGAATACTTGCGCTTTATCTTGTTTGGATATAGACGTTAAGACTTTAATCACACGTCCAAGTAATTGGGGGGCAATGTGATTTTCAGGTTCTTCTATTGCAAGAATTGTAAGCAATGGCTTAACCCGTTCTTCGTCCTCGATCTCTTCCTCAATCTTTAAAAGAGTACAAACAAGGGTAAAATAGAATAAAGACCTATAACCTTCTCCTAATTCGTTGATTTGATATGGCCTATCTATTTCTGTTGGACTAAATGATATTTCCAACTTTTGTAATATTGACTCTATTTCACTGGTTCCAAAAGATAAAGAAACATCTTTGTAGCGTTCATCTTTATGGAATTCAGACCAAATACCGGATAAAGTAGATTCAATCGTTGAAAATTCATCAATGCCTTGAAACAAACTATTGAGTTCTGTTATTTTTGTCAAGTAATTCTCTTTGAACTCATCGCTGAATTTCATGGAACTTAAAACACGATATAAGATAGAGCCGGAAATATAACGCATTTGCTCCGATGGTCTGCGTATAGCCGGAACATAAAATGCCTGAATCAATCCTCTTAGGTGTTTGGGAAAAGCATGTTTAGACTCATCAGTACTATCTTCAGATTCAGGCACATTGATAAAATACAGCTTGGTATCGATGTCTCCTTCTTCTGCAAGATCGTTTTTTGTCCATGTACTTTCCAATAATACTCTTATGTAGGGATTTTCTCCTTCTGCATCTACAACCATAGATGAAAAGAAATGAGGAATAGCGTCCGTTTCAGATTCGTCAAAGTCTAATCTGGCCTCTATTGATAAAGAACGTTCTCGAACCTCATCATCTTCTTCACAAGCAACATGAAAATCCTGTTTGCTTATATTTCTTTCCGCATTTGTAATTCCAAATAGTTTTCTTAGAGCCTCCAATGCGGCTGTTTTACCACTACTATTTAAACCAATAAAAGCATTTAATCTTCTATCAATCTCAATAGATGCTCCTTCTGAATTGAAGCACCTAAACCCATGTATCTTAATCTTGGATATGTGCATGATTCTCAATTTTTTGTCAAAATTACACATAGATCTTTAGAATGACAAATATCACAACTTTAATATCTTAGAAAATAATAGCTATCCTTGTTCCGGCAACAAATGACAAAGGATAGGATCGTTCTTAATCCGTTCCAGTTCGTCCTCGACAATCTGGCGGGTTTCGGCTTTGATGCGGTCGTAATTCTCCTGTATCATTTCCTGCATCCTGTCCACGCCGTCCTCATCCACAAAGTTGGAAATGACGGGTATCTTTTGGTATTTGGCAGTTTCCCGTTTGACTTTCTCATTATCTACTACTATTTCAGCATGAAATATCTTTTGCTCGATACGTTCATCGAAGTTATCGGCAACCGCACCTACGAACATACCTTGTGTGAGCGTCGATATTTTGCTGGCGGGTATCAGGCTATCGAGTTGGGTCGATATAGACGTGGACTTGTCGTTACGGTTAATAGTCATGGACTGGCGTTTCTGCAAAACTTTCCCAAACCGTTCGGAAAGGTTTTTAGCGGTTTCGCCGACCACCTGACCGGAAAAGATGTTGCCGACCGTGTTCATTACGACCTTCGCTTCCTTATCTCCATAGTCGCGCGTAAGCTGCGAAAAGTCCTGAAAACCGAGCAACACGGCTACTTTATTGCTTCGGGCGGTGGCGATCAGGTTATCCAAACCTTTGAAATAAATGGTGGGCAACTCGTCGATAACGACCGAACTTTTAAGCTGTCCTTTCTTGTTGATGAGCTTCACGATACGGGAATTATACAACCCCAGCGCCGCACCGTAGATATTCTGGCGGTCGGGATTGTTACCTACTACCAGTACTTTCGGATCGTCCGGATTGTTTATATCCAACGAAAACTCGTCGCCGGACATCACCCAATAAAGTTGTGGGGAAATCATACGGGAGAGCGGTATTTTCGCCGACGCTATCTGCCCACTGGCTAAGCACCCGGCGCCTTGTCATGTTTTACCATGGCAGGTTTCCAAGCACTCGCCTCCGAACCGTGCTGACAGGTCTCCCCGTACACGGCTCTCCACCTTCTCATTCAGTCTAACTTTACCGAATGTATTTTCTGATGACATACTGTACATACTGCTAATGTTTTACGGTTACGGGAAATCATTTTTATTTCCCAATCACTTTTGCCTTTCAAGTCTTTGAGTTTGCGTAATGTGAGTTCGATATAAGTATGTAAATACTTCATTGTATATTAAGAAAAAGTATTAAATTTATAGTGCTAAATTATAACCTTTCAACGATTATCACTATGTTCTCAGAGTCCAAAGTTACAGAGATTTATTTTATGGCAGATGATTTCTGTAAAGAATTTGCGTTACAACAGAAAAAATATATGGTTGAAGACCAAAGTCATAAACATCGTAATAAACCGAACCGGATGAGTGACTCGGAAATTATGGTCATTCTTATCCTGTTTCATTCCGGTGGCTTCAGATGCTTCAAGCATTATTACAAGGAATATGTCTGCAAACATCTGTCTCATCTGTTTCCCAGCCCCGTGTCCTATAACCGCTTTGTGGAATTGGAAAAGAAAGTACTGCTCCCTTTGACCATCTTTATCAAGAAAGTTCTGTTGGGGACTTGCACAGGTATCAGTTTTGTCGATTCAACTCCCTTGCGTGTTTGTCGCAACCAACGGATACTGATTCATAAAACTTTTGAAGGCCTTGCCGAACGTGGAAAATGTTCCATGGGGTGGTTCTTTGGTTTTAAACTTCACCTGATTATAAATGATAAGGGAGAGATACTGAACTTTATGTCCACTCCGGGAAATGTGGATGACCGTGAGCCCCTAAAGCAAGGAAAGTTCTTGGATAACATAAAAGGGAAATTATGCGCCGACAAGGGGTATATTGGACAAGCCTTGTTTGAAAACCTCTTCCTAAACGGCATACAGCTTGTCACTAAGGTGAAAAATAATATGAGGAACTCACTTATGAGCATAGCAGATAAAATTCTACTTAGAAAAAGGGCACTGATTGAAACTGTCAACGATGAATTGAAGAATATTGCGCAAATAGAGCACTCAAGACACCGTTCGTTCAACAACTTCATCGCAAATGCCCTATCAGCCATTGCGGCTTATTGTTTCTTTGACAAGAAACCCGCCATTGATATAAGTTTTATCAATGACGGGCAACTAAAATTGTTTTAAGTTATATCGAACTCACGTTAAATAGGTTTATGGAGAATCGTGTTTATTACGGAGAATACTCGTTAAAACATTGGATCGAGTTAATTCTCAATGGCAATATTGAATTGCCTGAATACCAGCGTTACTTTGTCTGGAGTGAGGAAAAAGTAAAAACATTAATCGAGACATTTCGAAAAAAGCAATTTGTACCGCCCATTACGATCGGGCATACAAAGATGGAAACACGAAGCAAAATTTAATTCTCGACGGGCAACAGCGTTTAACCAGCATTCTATT
>ENA-UOJE01001237-UOJE01001237.1-human-gut-metagenome-genome-assembly--contig:-C23-NODE-1237-length-23629-cov-17.995758_pt1 | contig 23629 bp, 15 predicted proteins | sample MGYA00242341_ERZ723888 | MGnify/ENA metagenome assembly ERZ723888 | reverse complement strand
AGAAGCTGTGGGTGAAGGACGACGGCCAGAACCCCACCGCGTCCCTCAAGGACCGCGCCTCCGCCATGGCGGTCGCAAAGGCGAAGGAGGCGGGCGCGGAGATCATCGCCTGCTCGTCCACGGGCAATGCGGCCTCGTCGCTGGCGGGCAACGCCGCCGCCGCGGGCCTCAAGACCTTCATCTTCGTCCCCTCCCGCGCCCCCAAGGGCAAGGTCGCGCAGCTGATGACCTTCGGCGCGAACGTCATTTCCGTGCAGGGCAACTATGAGGAGACCTTCGAGCTGAGCAAGAAGGCCATTGACAAGTGGGGCTGGTACAACCGCAACGCCGCCATCAACCCCTACCTCTCCGAGGGCAAGAAGACTGTCTCGCTCGAGATCGCCGAGCAGCTCGGCTGGAAGATGCCCGACTACCTCGCCATCTCCGTCGGCGACGGCTGTACCATCGCGGGCGTGTGGAAGGGTCTCAAGGACCTCTACGCCATCGGCTTTATCGACAAGCTGCCGCGCCTGATCTCCGCGCAGGCGGAGGGCTGCCACCCCATCAACCGCGCCATCGCGGAGAATAAGCCCTGGGAGCCGATGGAGGAGAACACCCTCGCCGACTCCATCGCCGTCGGCGTGCCGCGCAACGCGGACAAGGCGCTCATGGCGATCCGCGAGTCGAACGGCATCGTCGTGAACGTGACGGACGAGGAGATCATGGCGGCGCAAAAGCTGCTCGGCACGACCTGCGGCGTCTTCGGCGAGCCCGCGGGCGTCACCGGTACGGCGGCAGTCAAGAAGCTCTGCAAGCAGGGCGTGCTCGGTGAGAACGACACGGTCGTCTCCGTCGTGACGGGCAACGGCCTCAAGGATGTGGCCAACGCCATCAAGTTCTGCGGCGAGCCGATGAGCCTGCCGAACGACCTTGACCTGCTGGTCGAGGAGTTTGCCAAGCGCGGGATCAAAACAAAATGAGAGAAAAAATAGCGCCGCGCGAGTTTTGGAACCGCCGCTCGCAGCATTATGACGAGCAATCGGGAGCAGCGTATGCGGACGCCTACCGCAAAACGGCGGAGTGCATCCGCCCCTATCTCACGCCGAACGACCGTGTGCTGGATTTCGCCTGCGGCACGGGACTTGTCACGCTGCCGGTCGCGCAGATGGCCGCCGAGGTGTGCGCCATTGACATTTCGGACGAGATGGTGCGGCATCTGAAGAAAAAAATAGCAGAGCAGGGGGTCGGCAATGTCAGCGTTTCGTGCATGGATCTCTTTGACGAGAGCCTGCGGCCCGGCAGCTTTGACGCGGTGGTCGCCTGCAATGTGCTGCTCTACCTCGAAAACCGCGCGGAGGTGCTCGCGCGCATCCGTGAGCTGCTGCGGCCGGAGGGAGTATTCCTTTCGGCGACGGACTGCCTGGGCGAGCGGCTCACACGCGAGGGCGTTCGCAAGTGGTGGCGCAGCCACACGGGGAAAATGCCCTATGTGTCGTTTGACCGTATGCACACGCTGGAGGCGTCCATCGCCGCGGCTGGCTTTGAGGTGCTGGAGACCGAAAACCTGTTTCCCGCGCCGCCGAACCTCTTTGTCGCAGCAAGAAAAAAGTGAACGAACACAGGAGCGCGGACCGTTGGCCCGCGCTCCTCTTGCGCTCAGACGAAGTATTTGTTGACGATGGGGACCCGGCTCAGCAGCGCGGAGATCGCCGTGGAGACCGCGAACACAAAGACCGCGAGCAGCGGCACGGAGAAAAAGGCGTTGCAGAAGAAGGTGTCGATGCCGAAATGTTGTAGTAGCTCAATGACCATCGGATGAACAAGGTAGACACCGAAGCTGTACTTGGACAGCTTGCGGAGAATGGCGTATGCCCGTTCTCCTATGTGCGGAAAATTCAGGTGCTGCTTGGCAAAGACGAAGATGGGAACACTGGTGAACAGGACATTGATTGAATTATAGTTATAAAAAATTCCGCTGGGCGCACCCTGCGCCTTGGCGTGAATGACCGGTGCGAATATAGAGAAAAGAAGCCCCGCGACACCGATGCAGTAGAGTATGATCTCCTCCCTGCGGCTGAACTCCCTCCGGCTGAGATAGTATCCGCCGACAAAATAAACGGTAAGGCCGAGCGGAAAATAGCAGTAAGTGTACATGATTACCGTGGTGATGACCGTGCTTACCCGAGGCGAGACAAAAGAGCAGAACAGGGCAAGCTGAGGCAGAAGAAAGGTGAAGACGAGCGCCAACAGGAGGAAGTACCGCATGAGCGTTTCGTTTTGAACAATAGGACGCAGCAGCGGGATGAGCAGATACAATCCCACGATCATGTAGAGGAACCACAGGTGATAATGTCCTGTGATGAATTGCGAAAAGACATCAAAGAGCGGGCTGCGGCGAAAAATGAGGCTGATGAGTGCGTAGCAGCCCGACCAGAAAACGAATACGCCGGCCATGCGCAACACATTCTTTTTCAGTATGGTGCGGATCGTGGTATCGCGGCCTAAAAACAGCGCGCCGCTGATCATGACGAAAATGGGAACCGACCACTTGCCTGTAGTGCAGTACAGATTAAAGGCGAACCATGCGCGTGAGCTGACATCGACATCAAGCCAATGCTGCGCTGAAATGTGAACGGCGACAACAGCGAAGATCGCCACAACGCGAAGAATATCAAAATAGATCACGCGCTTGGAGACGGAATGTTCTACTGCCATATTCAGACCTCACTTTCTTCGGCTTCCGGGGCAGGAGTGTCCTGCGTTTCCTGCGCGGCAGCCGCTTCCGCCGCGGCACGGGCGGCTTCTTCCCGAGCTGCTTCCTCTGCCCGGGCGGCGGCCTCCGCCTCGGCGCGCTCACGCTCGGCGGCGGCGCCCTCGGCGCGGGCGCGGGAGACCTCCTCTTCCTTCTGCTTCTCCGCCTGCTTCATGGCCTTGTCGAGCCTGCGCCGGCTGGAGCGCTTCTCCATGCCGTGCACGACGCGCAGCACGAGGAAGAGCAGCACGAGACCCACGCCGAACCAGCTCCAGAAGCCGAGGGTGATGAGCGTTTTGAGCGTCCACAGCTCGGCCTGGATGCCGAGGAAGCAGCACACCACCGACGCGGCGAGCGCCGCGCCGAAGAGAATGACCCACAGCACCGACTTGACCGCGGAGGTCTTGCGCACGCGCAGGTGCGCGATCAGAAACAGCACCGCGAGCAGGAACAGCGCGGGATACTGCGAAAACAGAATGGTACGAAGGTTCATGGAAGCGTTCCTCTTTTCTTCTCTTGTTTTGCTCAGAGGGTGCAGAGACCGCGGCGGAGGTATTGACCCTCGGGGCCACCGACGATCCTGCCGTCCTCGACCATCAGGCTGCCGCGCAGGTAGACCTTAGCGATGCCGCCCTCGGTGCGCAGACCCTCAAAGGGCGTGTAGCCGGCCTTTGTGACCATGTCGCGCGCGGAGAGGATGTGGCTGGCCCTGGGATCGTAGACCACGATGTCCGCGTCGGAGCCCGCGGCGATGACGCCCTTGCGAGGATAGAGCCCGTAGAGCTTCGCGGGATTTTCGCACAGGGCGCGGCACATTCCGGCGACGGTCATTCTGCCCGCGGCGACGCCGCGGGTGTAGACGACCTCGCCGCGCGTCTCCACGCCGGGCAGACCGCCGGGGATCTTCGTGAAGTCCTCGCGGCCCATGTCCTTCTGCGCGAGGGTGAACGAGCAGTGGTCGGTGGAGATGGTCTGGATCTCGCCGCGGCGCAGACCGCGCCAGAGCGCGCGCTGATTTTCCTCGGCGCGGATGGGCGGCGCGCAGACATAGCGCGCGGCCATGGACCAGTTGGCGTCGTAGTACACGCCGTCGTCGAGGGCAAGGTACTGCGGGCAGGTCTCGACATAGACCCTCTGCCCGCGGGCGCGGGCAAAGGCGACCTCGTCGAGCGCCTCGCGGTTGGTCAGGTGGACGATGACCACCGGCGCGTCCGCCGCCTCGGCGATGCGCAGCAGCCGTGCGACCGCCTCGGCCTCGAGATAGTCGGGCCTTGCCTCGGGGTGGGCAGAAACGTCCGCCGCGCGTCCGGCGGCCTTGAGCTCGGCAATGCGCGCGTCGATCACGCCCGCGTTCTCGCAGTGGACGCCCGCGATGCCGCCGCGCTTTTTCAGCGCCTTGAGCGCGGCATATACCGCTCCGTCGCCGATCATCATGGCGGGGTAGGTGAGGTACATCTTAAAGGACGTGATGCCAGCGGCGAACATATCGTCCAGCTCGCCCTCGATGCCCTCGTTCCAGTCGTCGATGGTCATGTGGAAGCCGTAGTCGCACGAGCATTTACCGTCGGCCTTTTTGTGCCAGAGGTCAAGACCGTAGGCAAGCGTCTCGCCCTTGTTCGGGCAGGCGAAGTCGATGATGGTGGTCGTGCCGCCGCGGATGGCGCTGCGGGTGCCGGACGCGAAATCGTCGGCGGTGGTCGTGTTGCACACGTCGAGATCAAAGTGCGTGTGCGCGTCGATGAAGCCGGGGAAGAGGTAGCAGCCGGAAACGTCCGTCACCTCGGCGCTTTTTGCCTCGGCGGGGGAGATGTGGCCGACCTGCGCGATCTTCTCGCCGTCGAGCAGGACGTCCGCGCGGCGGGAGCCGCGGGGCGTGACAACAAAGCCGCCCCTGAGCAGTTTTTTCATATCCATTCAGCTCCTTTGTCTGAAAAATATTCATACACCTTTACCATAGCACGTTTTTGCCGCGATTTCCACAGAAAAAGAGAAATCGGCAAAAGCGACAAGAAAGCGCGGTGAAAATCTGTGATTATGGCGAGAGAATGCGGCTTGTGAAAAAGCGGAAAAGAAGATACAATAAACATATCCTGCCGAAGCTGTGCGCCCAATACGGACAAGCGCTCCGGCAAAAATTTTCAGGAGGAAAAAAGCTATGCGCAAGTTTTTGTCCCTGCTGCTGACGATGGCGATGGTTTTCTCTCTGGCTGTGACGGTCAATGCCGCCGCCCCCAAGGAGGACATCACCATTCTGCACACCAACGATGTTCACTGCGACTATGAGAAGTATGCCAAGGTCGCAACGCTGCACAAGAGCGCGGATCTGCTCGTTGACGCGGGCGACCATGTTCAGGGCGGTGTGATCGGCACGCTCTCCAAGGGCGAGTACATCGTCGACATCATGAACTACCTCAAGTACGATGCTGCCGTTCCCGGCAACCATGAGTTCGACTATGGCATGGACCAGTTCCTGCACATTGCCAAGGATCTGGCGAAGTATCCCTATATCTCCGCAAACTTCACCGGCAAGGACGGCAAGCCCTACTTCGACGCTTATAAGATCTTTGAAGTCAAGGGCGTGAAGGTCGCGTTTGTCGGCGTCTGCACGCCGGAGACCTTCACCAAGTCCACCCCGACCTACTTCCAGGACGCCAACGGCAACTACATCTATGGCTTCTGCGAGGGCAACAACGGCGCTGACCTCTACAATGCGGTGCAGAAGGCCATCGATGCGGCTAAGGCCGCGGGCGCCGATTATGTCATCGGCCTCGGCCATCTCGGCATCGACGAGCAGTCCTCTCCCTGGATGAGCAAGGAAGTCATTGCCAACACCACCGGCTTTGACGCCTTCATCGACGGCCACTCCCACTCCACCTTCTCCGAAACGATCAAGGATAAGTCCGGCAAGGAGGTCGTCTTTGAGCAGACCGGCACCAAGCTCGCCAACGTCGGCAAGATCATCATTAAGGCCGACGGTACCATCACCCACGAGAACGTTGATCTGAACACGGTCGAGCCCGACGCCGAGGCGGCGGCCTATATCCAGACCATCACCGATAAGTTCGACGCCCTGCAGAAGCAGGTCGTTGCCAAGACCAGCGTGGAGCTGACCATCAACGGCGCGGACGGCAAGCGCGCGGTCCGCAATGCCGAGACCAACCTCGGCGACCTGTGCGCGGACGCCTACCGCATCCTGCTGGGCGCTGACATCGCCTTCGTCAACGGCGGCGGCGTGCGCGACAACATCAAGGTCGGCGACATCACCTACGGCGATATCATCAAGGTCCATCCCTTCGGCAACGAGGCCTGCCTCGTTGAGGTCACCGGTCAGCAGATCAAGGATGCTCTGGAGCTTGGCTCCGCGGCCTATCCCGGCGAGAGCGGCGGCTTCCTGCAGGTTTCCGGCCTGACCTACACCATCAATGCGGACATTCCCAGCTCCGTGGTGAAGAACGATAAGTCCGAGTTCGTCAAGGTCGACGGCGCGTACCGTGTGTCTGACATCATGGTCGGCGGTCAGCCCCTCGACGTCAACAAGACCTACACCCTCGCCTCCCATAACTACATGCTCAAGGATGCCGGCGACGGCTACACCATGTTCGGCACCAAGAACGTCAAGCTCCTCAAGGACGGCGTGATGATCGACAACCAGGTCCTCATCAACTACATCGTCAATAATCTCGGCGGTGTGGTCGGCGAGCAGTATGCCGCCCCGCAGGGCCGCATCACCATCAAGACTGCTGCTTCCGATGTCCCGACGAACGAAAGCGAAAAGGTCATCGCCGGCCGCGATACCACCGTGACCGAGGGCGATACCTACACCGTCGTCGCGGGCGACTGCCTGTGGAACATCGCCTACAAGCTCTACGGCACCGGCACGCTCTACACCAAGCTGGCCGAGGCCAACAAGCTCGCCGATCCGTACATCATCTACATCGGCCAGATCCTGACCGTTCCCGCCAAGTAAAAAACCGCACAATTAGGAAAGCCGCCCGTTTGGGCGGCTTTCTTCTGTGTTTTTTTGCTTTTGACAAATCTTATATTACCACATTTCGGGCAATTTTTCAAGTCTTGTCTTTTCCTTGCCGGGGGTGTAGATAACATGGCGAGGTGAAAAAGAGATGAATGAATTGATGTTATTCGGCACGCTGTCCGCGCAGCGGACCGAGGCGGCGCTGCTGCGCGGGAACGCTGTGACGGAACGCTTCGCCCTGACGCTCACGCCGGAACAATGCGGACGTCTGCTGGAGCGCCGCGCTTTGGCCTTGCGGGAGACGGAACGCATCGAGCCGGGCGAGGGCATCCTGCCGAAGCTGGCGGTCGCGCTGTGCGACTCGCCCTGCGTCGGGCCGGAGAACTGGGAGGAAGCGCTCGGCGGGCTGACGGAGCTGTTCTACCACTTCAAAGGCGCGTGCGGCGAGAGGCTTAGCGACGACGAGATGCTCGCCGCGCTGGTGCGGCTATACAACGGCTGGGCGGGCGGCTGCGCAGACCGTATCGCCGATCTCGACGGCCGCGTGATGCTGCGCTTTTCGCGCACGGGAAAGGTGGAGGACGATGGCGAATGAACTGACGCGCCCGCTGACGGACGCCGAAGAGAGGCTGTGGCAGGAAAAGCTTGCCGCGCTGCTTGTGCGGCAGATCGCGCTCTACACCGCGAATGAAAGCAGCTCCGTGCCGGCTGCCGCCGCGCGGGAGCTGCTGCGCGGCGTGCTGTTTTTCCTTGCCGTGCCGGAGGAACCGGAGGCAAGCAGCCAGCCGGAGGATGTGGGGAGCCGATACGAGGCGGATCGCGCGGCACGTATCCGCACACTTCTCTCGTGCGACCTTGCGGACGAGCTGGCGCACGGGCAGCATCGCGCGCAGCGGGACTCTGCGCTGACGCTTGCGCTCTGGCGGAAGGTCGTTGCGGCGCTGCCGCCATTGGAGAACCGCTCGCTCTGCGATACGCTGCGGAGCATCGGCAGGGGCTTCCACCGCTACGACACGCGCTTTTTCCCGCAGCGGTTTGATTGTGACATTGACTATCAGCTTGCCGTTCCGGTATCGGAGAGCCTGCTGGGAATAAATTATGTCAACCGCTATCTGATCGATCTGGCTGCGGAAAATATTCTGCTCACGCGATTGCCGCAGGGCGAGGTCCGCGCGGTGCTGGAGCGCTCCTGCCCCGATTGGCGCGGGCTGCTGGTGAATCTCTATGCGCCGGTCGCGGCGAACGCGCTCGCCCGCACGCTCCTCGGCGGGGAGGGGCTGACGCTCTCGGACGGCGAGATCGACGCGCTCCGCGAGCGCTGGAAACACGCGCGGCCCGAGCGGATCGAGAACGACCTGCTCACGGCGGCGGATGCGCTCGCGGAGCGGCTCGCCCTCCCACGCGGCGCTGGAAAATATCTGAGCAGCTGCGCCCGCGAGGTCGCCGTCCGCGCCGAAGCTCTGCGCGACTGCGGCGGCCTGCGGGGAGTGTTCGTATGAAAGAAAAAGGGCACGGCCGCTTTTCGGCGGCCGCGCCTGTATCTTGTAAGAAAGTTTGCGCTTACGCGAACAGATAGCTGTACTTGTCGCGGATGGTGAAGATCAGCGCTTCGATGTCCACCGGCAGATCGTTGTCGGAGGTGGTGAGATCGTAGTCGCGCTCCTCCGCCATGCGGACGCGGACATGGTCGGCGTCGAGGAAGAGGACGCCGGGGTTCTTGCTCTCCGCCATGTCCTCCGCCGTCTGGAAGAGGGTGAACTTGTCGTGGCAGGGCTCGCTGGCATAGGGGCAGAACTGCGTGCAGTTGCCGCACTCGTTGCACATCTTGTCGACGTGGATGATCTGGTGGCTCTCGTCGGGCATGACGACCGCGACGTTCGCGCGGTTCGGGCAGGAGTCCACGCAGTTCTCGCAGACGGTGGAGCACTGCAGGCAGCGCTCGCCCTCGCACTTGCCGGACATCTTGAGGATGCCGTGCTTGGCGATGGCGTCGGACTCGGTGATGAACGCCTGCGCGGGGATATCATACTCGTAGGGCGCGCCGATCACAGCCTCGGCAAAGCGGGCGGCGTCGGCAATGCCCTCGACCACGGTGGCGGGGCCGCGGTGCGCGTCACCCGCGCAGTACACGCCCTCGACATTGGTCTCAAACGCGGGGCCCTTGCGTTCCATCTCGATGCCGTTTGCGGCCATGAGGTCGGAATCGACCTGCTCGCCGACGGCGGAGAGCACGAGGTCGCAGGGGATGGAGAACTGCTCGCCGGACTTCACGGGGCTGCGGCGGCCGGTCTCGTCGGGCTCGCCGAGCACCATCTTGTCGCACAGCAGCATACCCTTGGCCTGCTTGACGGGAGCGGCCAGCTCGATGAACTCCACGCCCTCGTCGATGGCGAGCTGCAGCTCGTGCTCGTCGGCGGGCATGAACTTCTTGGTGCGGCGGTAGAGAATGGTGGCGTGCGCGCCCATGCGCTTGGCGACGCGGGCGGCGTCCATGGCGGTGTTGCCCGCGCCGACGACCACGATGTTGCCGGAGAGGTTGGGCTTGACCTGCTTCTTTTCCTTCTTCATCCACTCGATGACGCCCTGCACGTTGCCCTCGATGTCGAGCTTGCCGGCCTTCCACGCGCCGGTGGCGAGGAGGATGTGGGTGTAGCCCATTTCCTTCAGCTCCGCGACGGAGGGGGCGCTCTTGCCGCACTTGACCTCAACGCCATAGCGCAGCATCAGGGCGATGTCCTTGTCGATGGCCTCGTCGGAAATGCGGAAGGCGGGAATGACGTAGCGCGGCACGCCGCCGAGCTTGCGCTCACGCTCGAAGATGGTGGTCTCGATGCCGGCGCGGCCGCAGAAGTACGCCGCGGCGATACCGGTCGGGCCGCCGCCGATGATGGCGACGCGCTTGCCCTCGACGCGCTCGGGCAGCTTGATGGAGGCCATCAGGGCATTGTAGCCCTTCTGCGCGGCGAGGAGCTTGGTGTCGCGGATGTGGACGCTCTCCTCATAGAAATTGCGGGAGCACTTGCCTTGGCAGCGGTGCGCGCAGATGGTGCCGGTGATGAACGGCAGGGCGTTCTTCTCGGTGATGAGCTTGAGCGCGGGGCCGTAGAGACCCTTGCGGCACAGCTCGAGGTACTCGGGAATGTCCTGCTCGATGGGGCAGCCGCCCTTGCAGGGGGCGATGAAGCAGTCGAGCCAGGGCACCTGCTCGGTGGACTTGCGGCTGGGCAGGGGCTTGATGGGCTTGAGGTGATGGTAATTCGTGCGGGCGGAGGCGGCGAGGTCGGAGATGGCGGCGGAGTCGGTGCCGGCGAAGGCGCGGTACTCCATCGGCTCGACCTTCTCGACCATCTGGAGCAGGCGGTTGTAGCCGCCCGGCTTGAGAATGGTGGTGGCGACAGTGATGGGCCAGATGCCCGCGGCAAAGAGCTTATCGCAGTTGAAGTATTCCGCGCCGCCGGCGAAGGAGATACGCATCTTGCCGCCGAACGCGCGGGAGATGCGGCTGCACATCTCGATGGTCAGCGGGAAGAGGCTGCGGCCGGACATATACATCTCGTCGTTCGGCAGCTCGCCGCGCGTGGTGTCCACGGGGAAGGTGTTGGAGAGCTTGAGACCGAACTCCAGCCCCTCCTTGTCCGCGAGCTTCTGCAGACGCTCGAACATGGGCACCGCGTCCTCCCACTGGAGGTCCTCGTTGAAGTGATGCTCGTCGAACACGATGTAGTCGTAGCCCATGGAGTCGAGAATGCTGCGGGCGGTCTTGTAGCCGAGGATGGTGGGGTTGCACTTGACGAAGGTGTGTAGGTGCTTTTTGGTGAGCAGATAGCTTGCGATGCGCTCGATCTCCTGCGGCGGGCAGCCGTGGAGCGTGGAGACGGTGACGGAGCGGGACACGCGCGGGGAGATATGCGCGATGAAATCGCGCTCGGCGGGGAAGAGCTCGGTGAGCACCTTTTTGCACTCCTTGAACTGCGCGGTCCTGCTCGCGTCCATCATGTTGTCGATGTAGCTGTTGACCTTGCGGCCCTTGATGCCCTCGAGGTCGTAGCCGACGGACATATTGAACACGAACCCGTCGGGATCGCCGAGACCGTAGACCTTGCTGATGACCTTGAGCGCGCACCACGCCTTGATGTACTCGTCCTGCGCCTGCGCCACGGTCAGCTCGGTGGACCACTCCTGATTGTAGCCCTCGTCGGCGGCGAGGATGCAGGGACGGGGCACGCAGGCGGCGAGCTCGGCGCCGTCCATCTTCTGTACGGTCTTGACCTCGAAGAAGCGCGCGCCCGCGAAGTAGGCGGCGATGATGTTCTGCGCGAGCTGGCTGTTGGGGCCGGCGGCGGGGCCGAAGGGCGTTTCGATGCGCTCACCGAAGATGGGCAGGCTCTTGCCCGTGGCCTCATATTTCTTGTGGACGCCGAAGATGTCGCCGCTCTGGGCGTACTCGGTCACGACCCAGTTCATCAGGGACGCGAACGGAATGGGATACATTTTCTCAGACATCGTTGTTCCTCCTATGTAATGTTTCCTTAATACTCGCAGTGATTGAGGCTGCCCCAGAGCTTCTTCGCGGCCTCGAGAATGTGGGCGTTCTCGGCCTCCTCGTCGATGCCGACGAGCTGACGGTCGAGCATGAGCGTCTTGCCGGCGGCGATGGTGGTCTGGCACTGGCGGCCCGTCATGCCGAAGATCATGTGGCCGTCGATGTTCGCGTCGGAGAACGGAGTGAACGGCTTATAGTCCATCACGATGATGTCCGCCGCCGCGCCCGCCTTGAGCACGCCGAGCTGGTCGGGGAAGTACTTCGCGCCGATCTTCGCGTTGTTCTTGAAGAGCATATCGGTGACCTCGCACCAGCCGACGTTCGGCAGGCAGTTCTGGCTGCGCTGGGAGCAGAGGGCGACCTTGAGGGACTCGAGCATATCGTTGGTGTAGGCGTCGGTGCCCATGCCGAGCAGGATGCCGCGCTTGTAGAGCTGGAGGACGGGGCAGATGCCGATGGCGTTGCCCATGTTGGATTCCGGATTGTTCACGACCATCGTGCCCGTTTCCTTGATGATCTCCATCTCGGCGGTGTTGACATGGATGCAGTGACCGAGGATGGTCTTGGGGCCGAGGATGCCGTGATCCTGAAGGCGCTGGACGGGACGGCGGCCGTAGTTCTGGAGGGAATCGTACACGTCGTTCATGCCCTCGGAGACGTGGATGTGGTAGCCGGTGCGGCCGTTGTTGGCCTCGACCATACGGTCGAAGGTCTTATCGGAGATGGTGAAGAGCGCGTGACCGCCGAACATCGCCGCGAGCATGGGATCCTTGCGCTGCTCGCATTCCGAGATGAAGTCGGCATTTTCCTTGATGGCCTGCAGGCACTTCTCCTCGCCGTCGCGGTCGGAGACCTCATAGCACAGGCAGGAGCGCAGGCCGAGACGCTTGCTCTCCTCGGCGATGGTGTGCAGCGTGCCGGGGATCTCGCCATAGCTGGCGTGATGGTCGAAGACGGTGGTGACGCCCTGCTTGATGGAGTCGATGTAGAGCGCGGTGGCGCTGGCCTTGGTGCCGTCCATCATCAGGTGGCGGTCGATGGCCCACCACGTTCCGTCGAGGACCTCGTAGAAGTTTGTCGGGTTGTTGCCGACGATGGACAGGCCGCGCGCGAGCGCGGAATAGATGTGGGTGTGCGCGTTGATGAAGGCGGGCATGATGACGCCGCCCTTGGCGTCGACGATCTCGGCGTCGGGGTACTTCGCGCGCAGGGCGGCCTCCTCGCCGACCTCGGCGATCCTCGCGCCCTCGTAGGCGACCGCGCCGTGCTCGTAGTAGCCGCGGCCCTCTGCGTCGCGGGTGATGAGACGTCCGTTGGTGATGAGCTTCATAAGTGGTTTCCTCCTGTTAAATGGTTTCAACTGACGAACCCTTCAGGCAAAAAGAAAAGACGCTCCAAGCGAGTCACTCGCCCGAAACGTCAGCGTTTCTGCCGGAGTGATAGTTTCAGCCCGTGCGCGCAGCACTTCGTTACAGCTATCAGTCATAGATTGTAGATTTATTTTACACGAAGGCGGGAACAATTTCAATGGAAATTTCGTCAAAATCCGTGAAAAGAGCCTTGATAAAACAGAGAAATCGCCTTTTGATTTTTGTGCAAAGCGATGAAGGAGCAAAAAAGTTACCCCGCGTTGGCCGTGTAGACCCCGCCAAACCTGCACATGAATTGCAGGTGGGTCGCCTCTGTCCGGTTTTACTGCTTCCAACGTCCGGCCGCAAAAGGCGGCCGGGAGGCCTGCAAACCACCGGAGCGTACCGGCGTCCCGTATGACGAAATGTGGGTTTATAAAGAGCCTATCACGAACCACGCAGGGTAATTGCCATTGTAAGCGGAGCGGCGGGAAAAATCCGTCGGAAGCGAGGTTATTCCTCCTCGTCCTCCATCATCTGCTCCATGAAGAGGTCGTAGACCTCGTTGATCTCGTCCTCGTCGACGACGTTGGCGAGCATCTCCTCGCCGTCCACCGTCTCGCTTTTGAGAATGATGAGGCCGTACTCGTCCTCATTCTCCTCCTCGCCCTCCTCCACAACGGGGAAGAAAGCCATATAGGTCGTGCCGTTGTGCTCGAGCGCGTCGATGTATTCCAGCTCGATGTCGTTGCCCTCCTCGTCCGTCAGCGTGACGAAATTCGGGCCGTATTCTTCGCTCATGGGGGTGTCCTCCTCCAACAGTCGGTATTTGAGATGGAGATAGTATAGCGCATTTCCAAGCGCAATGCAAGTTTGACATCTGCGCGATTTTGTATTACAATAAATTACCTATTGTCAAAAGACAGCAAAGCGGAGCTCCGCTTTTTCAATTCGCAAAAGGAGGTAGCGCAATGGAAGGGAAACACGAAGCCGCCCGTGCGCCTCGAAAAAACCACAGAAGGAGCGGCGCCGGCATGACGGCGCTGAAGGTGCTCGGCACGCTCCTGGCCATCGGCGCCTGCACGGCGCTGATGTTCTTCGGCATTTTTATGAAGTATGTCCACACCACGCTCGAGCCGGTGCTGGACGTGGATATGAGCGCCATCACGCTCAACCAGAGCTCGGTCATCTATTATCAGGACAAGAGCACGGGCGAGTGGAAGGAGCTGCAGAAGATTCACGGCACCGAGGACCGCACGAACATTGAATTTTCCGACATCCCCGACCATGTCTGGCAGGCTCTGGTGTCCATCGAGGACCAGCGCTTCTTCCAGCATCACGGCGTGGACTGGAAATCGACCGGCAAGGCGGTGTTCACCATGCTCACCGGCGGCGGAACGCAGCGCGGCGGCTCGACCATCACCCAGCAGGTCATCAAGAACGCCACCGGCAACAATCAGCCGACCATCAAGCGCAAGGTGACGGAGATCTTCCAGGCGCTGCGCTTCTATAAGAATTATTCGCGTGAGGAGACGCTGACATTCTATCTGAACCTCGTCTACTTCGGCAACCATTCCTACGGCATCCAGGCGGCCGCCGAGAACTACTTCGGCAAGGACGCCAAGGACCTGACCGTCGCCGAGGGCGCGGCCATTGTCGGCATCACGCAGTACCCCTACCTCTACGACCCCTCCCGTCAGGGCACGCTCGACAGCGGCAAGACCTTCCGTGAGAAGAACAAGGAGCGGCAGGAGACGGTGCTCGACAAGATGCACGAGCTCGGCTATCTGGACGACGCGGAATACGAGGCGGCGGTCAACGAGCCGCTGGTGTTCGTGTGGGACGACAACTATGTGCCCTCCGACAGCTCGAAGGAGAAGGTGGCGGAGACCGCCGCGGAGGAGTTCGATCCGTATCTCGTCGAGCAGGTCTTCAACGACGTGGTCGACGCGCTGCACCGCGAGAAGAACTATTCCGAGGAGATCGCCAAGAAGCTGCTCTACACCGGCGGCTATCAGATCTACGCGACCATCGACCCTGAGCTGCAGAGCATCGTGGAGAAGGTCTACGCCGATACGAGCAACCTGCCCTACACCTCGTCCAAGGGCGAGCAGCTGCAGTCCGGCATGACCGTCATCGACAACGCCACGGGCAACATCGTGGCGATGGCGGGCCGCGTCGGCGAGCGCGAGGGCCGCTTCCTCTTCAACTACGCGACCGCCACCCGCCCCTGCGGCAGCGCCATCAAGCCCATCGCGGTCTACGCGCCCGCGCTGGATACCGGCGTCATCACGCCGGCGACGGTGCTCGACGACTATCCCGTGCGCCTGCAGGCGAACGAGAACGGCACGGAAAAAGCGTGGCCGAAGAACTCCTACAGCGGCTACAAGGGTCTTATCACGCTCCAGACCGCGCTGCGCGTGTCCACCAATACCACGGCGGTGCGCGTGCTCGAGGCGCTCTCTCCGTCCGTGTCCTACGACTTCATGACGCAGAACCTCGGCTTCACCACGCTGGTCAACAGCGATCTCAACTCCGCAGCACTCGGCCTCGGCGGCCTGACCTACGGCGTGAACACGGTCGAGATGGCGGCGGCGTACTCCGCCTTTGCCAACAACGGCGTGTATACAAGGCCGCGCACCTACATCGAGGTGCGCGACAACAAGGGCAGCCTTGTGCTGGAGAACAAGCAGGAGTCGTGGGTGGCGATGAAGGAGTCCACTGCGTACTCGATCAATGAGCTGCTCAAGGGCGTGGTGCGCAGCGGCACCGGCACCGAGGCGGCCTTCTCCGGCATGACCATCGCCGGCAAGACCGGTACGACCTCCAGCAACTATGACCGTTACTTCGTCGGCTATACGCCGTACTACACCGCGGCGGTGTGGATCGGCTACGACCAGAATGCCAGCATCCGCGCGAACGGCAATCCCGCCGCGCAGCTGTGGAAGAAGACCATGAGCGAGGCGCACGAGAACCTGCCCAATCAGAATTTCAATGGGAGTACCGCCGACATGACGCAGGTGACGGTCTGCACCCGCACGGGGCTTCTGCAGGGCCCGGGCTGCACCGATGTGCAGACGGTCTGGGTGGCGGCGAGTAACGCGCCCGCGCTGGTGTGCGACGGCCATGTGGCGGTGAACCTCTGCACCGAGAGCGGCAAGCTCGCGACGGAATACTGTCCCGCTGAGTGCGTGCAGAGCGTGAACGCGATCGACTTCACGACCGAGAATCTGACGGCGGCGTGGGGCTATGAGCGCACGACGATCCTCCTGCCGCTGAGCGCGGCGGAGTACGAGGCGTATGCCGCGCAGCAGGCCGCCGATCCGACGTTTGTGATCCCTGCGGGCAAGCCCGTTCAGGCGAACGACAGCGGCAGCGTGTTCAGCGAGCTGATGATGCTCGGCCCCTGCACGCTCCACCAGTACGTCGAGCCGGAGCCGACGCCGGGCGAAGGCTATTATGACGAGAACGGCAACTGGGTTCCGGCCGGCGAGACCGACCCGACCGACCCGACCGATCCGGAGGGATCGGAGGAGGTGTCGCCGGAGCAGGGAACGGATTTCCTCAACTGGCTGCTCAACACCGCAGCGTAAAATTGAACGGAAAAAGGAAGGCTCACATCGAGCCTTCCTTTTTTGTACGCAGCATTTGGGCGGCGAGCAGCAGGAGCAATGGGAAGAGCACCATGCCCGCTACGCCGAAGGCGCGGGCGCCGAGGTACATCGCCATGAGCGAGGCGATGGGCGGCAGCCCCGCCTGCGCGGCGACGAGCTTCGGCTCGGTGATGCTGCGCACGGTGAGCGTGCAGAGGTAGAGGATGACGAGCGCGGCTCCGCGCGGCACCGAGCCGAGCAGCAGCTCGGCAAGCGCCCAGGGAATAAGCACCGTTCCGGTGCCGAACACCGGCAGCGCGTCCACGAGCGTGATGAGAAAGGCGGCGAGCAGGGAGTAGCGCTCGCCCAGCAGCCAGAAGCCGGCGAGGAGCTGGCAGAAGGTGAGGGAGCAGAGAATCGCCTGCGCACGCAGCCAGCGCGTGAGCGAGTGCGTCACGCCGTCGCGCCAGAAGCGCAGCCGCTGCTGCGCGCGGGGGCTCAGGCGGCGTTTCGCCGCCGCGCAGAGCGTGGGATAGGAGGCGGCGAGGAAGAAGACGGCAAGCAGCGTTGTTGCGGCGAAGAGCACCAGCGCCGGCACGGCGGCGGCCATCGAGCCGAGCAGGGCGAGGGCGCGGGAGGCGAGACCGGCGAGCGCCGTGCTGCCGTAAGCCGCCCAGTCGGAGAGCTCGGCGGTCAGAAGCTCCCGCAGCCAGTCAGGACAGAGCGCGCCGTAGGCGCGCAGCCGATCGAGCAGTCCGCCGGTCAGCGCGGGCAGCGCGTCGAGCAGCGTCGGGAGCTGGGTGAGGAAGGCGGTCGCCTCGGTGAAAAGCGCCGAGAGGAGCAGCGAGAGGAGCCCGCCGAGGAGAAAGAGCAGAAAGAGCGTCAGCAGCGCGGCGGAGAAGCCGCGCTTGAAATGAACGGTCCGCCGCAGGAGGAGAATGACCGGCTCCATCGCGCGGGCCGCGGCGAACGCGAGAAGAAAGGGCAGCAGCCACCAGAGAAGATAGCGGAGAAAGAGATAGAGCGCTGCGGCGAGCACGGCATAATAGGCGCCGGTGAGCAAAAACTCCTTTTTTTGTTCGCTCTGCAAAAAGACCGGCCTCCTTCCTGTCGAATGTTATAGGAAAAAGCTACTTGCTCTCTGTGGATCGTTATGGTATTATATCTCTATATAAAGACAAATGCTCACGAGAGGAGAACAGGACATGGGAAAAAAGACAAAATTCTATCTGGTCGCTGCGGATGCGCTGCCGGAGATCTTTCTCAAGGTCGCCGAGGCCAAGCGGATGCTTCACGCGGGCGAGGTGAGCACGGCGGGCGAGGCCGCGCGGCAGGTCGGCATCAGCCGCAGCGCCTTTTATAAGTATCGCGACAGCGTGCAGCCCTTCAACGACATGAAGACCGGACGCATCATTACGTTCTACGCTCTGCTCAAGGATAACCCGGGCGTGCTGAGCAACGTTCTTTCTATTTTTGCCGGTTCGGGCGCAAATATACTCACCATCAACCAGAGCATCCCGACAAACGGCTGCGCCGCCGTGACCATCTCGGCGGAGACGAGCGATATGCGCGAATCGCTCGAGGAGCTCATCGCCAGCGCCGCAGAGACGGCGGGCGTGGTCAAGTTTGAGATCCTTGCGGGCTGAACCCGCGGGGAGGGTACGGCATACAATGAGTCAGCAGACTGCTTGCAGTTTGCCGACTCATTTTTTTGCTGGGAAGAGAAGGGGGCTGCTATGGGCCTTATCGTACAGAAATTCGGCGGCAGCAGTGTGCGTGACCGCGAGCGGCTGCTGCGTGCCATGAGGATCGTGCGGCGCACCTGGGAGCAGGGGGACGACGTGGTGGTCGTGCTCAGCGCGCAGGGCGACACGACCGATGCGCTGCTCGCGCGCGCCCGCGAGCTGACGGAGGAACCGCCGCTGCGTGAGCTGGACGCTCTGCTCGCCACGGGGGAGACCGCGAGCGTGGCCCTCGGCGCGATCGCGCTTGCCTCGCTCGGTGTGCCGGCAGTCTCGCTCTCCGGCTGGCAGGTGCCGGTCGGGACGGACGGTACGCACGGCGGCGCGAACGTGCGAAGCGTGGGCGCGGAGCGCATCCGGCAGGAGCTGGCGCAGCGGCGCGTCGTGCTCGCGGCAGGCTTTCAGGGCGTCGACGCGGCGGGAGATGTCACCACGCTCGGGCGCGGCGGCAGCGACACGAGCGCCGTGGCGCTCGCGGCCTTTCTCGGCGCGGAGCGCTGTATCATTTATACGGACGTGGACGGCGTTTATACCACCGATCCGCGCGTGTGCCCGACGGCGCGGCGGCTCGCCGCCGTCTCCTGCGACCAGATGCTCCGCCTCGCCGCGAACGGCGCGCAGGTGCTCCATGACCGTTCGGTCGCGCTGGCGGCAAGGCACGGCGTGACCGTCGAGGTGCGCTCGTGCGAGGAGGGGAGCGTCGGCACGCTCGTCGTGCCCCGCGCGGAGAGCGGCGAGGTCACGGGCGTCACGCGCTCGCGCCGCGGGGAGGTCACGCGCGTAACGGCTATCGGGCGCGCGCAGCCGTCGCTCGCGGCGATCCGCGCGGCGGTTTCGGCGCTGGAGGCGGCGGGCATCACGGTCCTCGGACTCGAGGAGGGCGAGCAGCGCGTCACGCTGCTGGTGAAGCGGGACGACGAGGACGCGGCGCTCTGCGCCGTACACGACGCGCTTGTGCCGCGGTGAGGGAAAGCAGCGGTTTGCGCGGCGAAGGCCGCCGCAAACCGCTCTTTCCTGTGCCTGCCCCTGTTGACCGATGGCGAAAAAAACGGATTTTTCATCCGCAGAAAAGAATCCGTTGCAATTTCGACGGGAATATGTTATCCTACGCTAAACCGGTCTGCGCTGCGCGAGCAGCCAATCTCAACAGGCCGGATGCTTAGGAGGTTATCTACTTGGACCCTGCTGACCCGTTATTGCCGAAAATTCTGGTACTGGTCATACTTATTCTTATCAACGCATTCTTTGCCGCGGCGGAGATCGCGGTCATCTCGCTTTCGGAAACGAAGCTGCGCAAGCAGGCGGAGGAGGGCGACAAGAAGGCGAAGAAGCTGCTTGTGCTCATGCAGGCGCCGGACAGCTTTCTTTCCGCCATTCAGATCGCCATCACACTCGCCGGCTTCCTGTCCTCGGCCTTCGCGGCGGACAGCTTTTCCGATCCGCTCGTGCATTGGCTGACGGTGGACAAGGGCTTCACGGCCATTCCCACCTCGACGCTCAACACGATCATGGTGGTGCTCATCACCATCGTGCTCTCGTACTTCAGCCTTGTGCTCGGCGAGCTGGTGCCCAAGCGCATCGCCATGAAAAAGACCGAAGCGGTCGCCCGCTTCACGGTCGGTGCGGTGACGAGCGTAGCAACGGTGTTCCGACCGGTCATCTGGCTGCTCTCCAAGTCCACGAACGGCGTATTGCGCCTGCTGCACATCGACCCCAAGGCCGATGAGGAGGACGTGAGCGAGGACGAGATCCGCATGATGGTGGACCTCGGCGAGGAGCGCGGCGCGATCGAGTCCAATGAGAAGGAGCTCATTGACAACATCTTTGAATTCAACAATACGACCGCCGAGGACGTGATGATCCACCGCACCGACATGGTGATGCTGTGGGTCGAGGACACGCGCGAGGAGATCCTCGCGACGATCCGCTCGTCCGGCCTGTCCCGCTTCCCGGTCTACGAGGAGAACGCGGACGATATTATCGGCATCCTCTCCACGCGCGAGTATCTGCTCAACGCGCAGGCGGAAGCGCCCAAGCCCATGCGTGAGCTGCTGCGCCCCGCGTATTTCGTACCCGAGTCCGTGCGCACGGATGTGTTGTTCCGCGATATGCAGAGCAAGAAGGTACACATGTCCATCGTGGTGGACGAGTACGGCGGCACGAGCGGCCTGGTGACGATGGAGGATCTTCTCGAGGAGATCGTCGGCAACATCTACGACGAGTTCGACCCGCAGGAGGAAAAGGACATCGAAAAGGTGGGCGACAATCTCTGGCGTGTGGCAGGCTCGTGCGAGCTTGAGCGCGTCGCCGAGGCGACGGGCGTGCAGTTCCCCGAGGACGAGGAGTCCGACACGCTCGGCGGACTGGTGTTTGCCCAGCTCTCGTTCATTCCCGAGGACGGCAGCCAGTTCACGGTGGACGCCTGCGGCCTGCACATCGAGGTGCAGAGCTTCAACGAACGCCGCGTGGAATGGGCGCTGGTCTCACGGCTCCCGGAGGAGGAAACGCCCGAGGAGCAGGAGAAATAAACAAAAAAGAAACAGCAGCTTGAAAAAGCTGCTGTTTTTTTGCGGAAAGCACTTGACTTGCGCGCTTGACTTTGATAAAATAAGGCGCTTATATGTGAGAGTATGCGCAAAGCGAACCCTCACCCATTGCCACAAGGATAGCACAGGAAACAAAAAAGCACAAGAGCAAATGCAGCATTTCTATCAACAAAGCCGTGCGTGTCGCACGGCACACCAATACATTCCCCGCCGGAGACAGACCGGCGGGAAAGGAAAGGCGTGAAGAGCAAAAATGGCCAAAGACAAGATGTACGGCAAGACCCTTCGCAAAAACTTCGCTCGACATGAGGAGATCATGGAGATGCCGAATCTTCTGGAGCTCCAGAAGAAGTCCTACCGGTGGTTCCTCGACGAGGGACTGCAGGAGGTGTTCACCGACGTCGCCTCGATCACCAACTACGCGGGCAATCTTGAGCTGAGCTTCATCGGCTACAAGATGGACGAGGCCCCCAAGTACGACGTGGAGGAGTGCAAGGCGCGCGACGCCACCTATGCCGCTCCGCTCAAGGTCAACGTGCGGCTGTACAACAACCAGACGCAGGAGATCAAGGAGCAGGAGATCTTCATGGGCGATTTCCCGCTCATGACCCAGTCCGGCACCTTCGTCATCAACGGCGCCGAGCGCGTGGTCGTCAGCCAGATCGTCCGCTCCCCGGGCGTGTACTACGGCAAGGAGATCGACCTCAAGACCGACCTGCCCCTGCTCACCAGCACCGTGATCCCCTACCGCGGCGCGTGGCTGGAGTATGAGACCGACACCAACGAGGTGTTCTGGGTCCGCATCGACAAGAACCGCAAGATCCCCATCACCGAGCTGATCCGCGCCATCGGCGGTCAGGCCGAGCAGTACGCCGACCTCAAGACCGACACGGGCATCCTCGACCTCTTCGGCGACGACGACCGCATCAAGGTCTCGCTGGAGAAGGACGCCTGCAAGACCTATGAGGAGGCCATGCTGGAGATCTACCGCAAGCTCCGCCCGGGCGAGCCGCCCACGGTCGAGGCCAGCGAGGGCCTGATCAAGAACCTCTTCTTCGATCCGCGCCGCTATGATCTGTCCATGGTCGGCCGCTACAAGTTCAATAAGAAGCTCTCCCTGTGGACCCGCATCCACGGCCAGAAGCTCGCCTATCCCGTCGCCGACCCGCGCACGGGCGAGATCCTCTTCGACGCCGGCCATGTCATGACCAGCGACGAGGCCCGCGAGCTTGACGCCATCGGCGTCAACGACGTGACGCTCGACCTCGACGGCAAGACGCTGCGCGTCTTCTCGAACAACATGGTCGACCTCTCCCGCTTCGTGGACTTCGACCCCGTCGCCGAGTGCGGCATCAAGGAGCGCGTGTGCAAGAGCGTGCTCGAGGAGCTGCTGGCGAAGTACGAGGGCGAGGAGCTCAAGGAAGCCATCCGCGACAATGCCGACCGTCTCGCGCCCAAGCACATCCTTGCGGACGATATTCTCGCCTCCATCAACTACATGAACGCGCTGGCGCACGGCATCGTCACGAAGGACGATATCGACCATCTCGGCAACCGCCGCCTGCGCTGCGTGGGCGAGCTGCTGCAGAACCAGTTCCGCATCGGCTTTTCCCGCATGGAGCGCGTGATCCGCGAGCGCATGACCATTCAGGACCTCGACATCGTGACGCCGCAGAGCCTCATCAACATCCGCCCGGTCACCGCGGCCATCAAGGAGTTCTTCGGCTCCAGCCCGCTGTCCCAGTTCATGGATCAGACGAACCCGCTCGCCGAGCTGACGCACAAGCGCCGTCTTTCCGCGCTCGGCCCCGGCGGCCTTTCCCGTGAGCGCGCGAACATGGAGGTCCGCGACGTCCACTACAGCCACTACGGCCGTATGTGCCCCATCGAGACCCCCGAAGGTCCGAACATCGGCCTGATCTCCTACCTCGCGACCTACGCCCGCATCAACGAATACGGCTTCATCGAGGCGCCCTTCCGCGCTGTCGATCACGCGACGGGCCATGTCTCCGACGAGGTCACCTACATGACCGCCGACGTTGAGGATCAGTTCATCGTCGGTCAGGCGGCCGAGCCGGTCGATGAGAACGGCTGCCTTGTCAACCCGCGTATCACCTGCCGCCACCGCGACGAGATCGTCGAGGTCGACCGCGACCGCGTCGACTACATCGACATTTCCCCGCGCATGATGGTCTCCATCGCGACGGCGATGATCCCGTTCCTGCCGAACGACGACGCGAACCGCGCCCTGATGGGCGCGAACATGCAGCGTCAGGCCGTTCCTCTGCTCCGCCCCGAGGCTCCCATCGTCGGTACCGGCATGGAGCACAAGATCTGCATGGACTCCGAGGTCGCCGTCCTCGCCGAGGGCGACGGCGTCGTGACCAAGATGGACGCCCGCGCCATCACCGTGGCTTACGACAACGGCGAGACGAAGGAATACAAGCTCACCAAGTTCCTGCGCTCCAACCACGGCACCTGCATCAACCAGCACCCGATCGTCGACGTCGGCGAGCGCGTGCACGGCAAGTATGTCAATGAAAACGGCGAGACCGTCGACCCCACCGTGCTGGCGGACGGCCCTGCCACCGATCAGGGCGAGCTGGCGCTCGGACGCAACATCCTCGTCGGCTTCATGACGTGGGAGGGCTACAACTACGAGGACGCGGTGCTCCTCAACGAGCGCCTTGTCCGCGAGGATCTGTATACCTCCATCCACCTCGAGGAGTATGAGCTCGACTCCCGCGACACCAAGCTCGGCCCCGAGGAGATCACGCGCGACATTCCCAACGTCGGCGAGGACGCTCTCAAGGATCTCGACGAGCGCGGCATCATCCGCATCGGCGCGGAGGTCCACGCCGGCGATATTCTCGTCGGCAAGGTCACGCCCAAGGGCGAGACCGATCTGACTGCGGAGGAGCGCCTGCTGCGCGCGATCTTCGGCGAGAAGGCACGCGAGGTGCGCGATACCTCCCTCAAGGTGCCGCACGGCGAGAGCGGCATCGTGGTCGACGCCAAGGTGTTCTCCCGCGAGAACGGCGACGACCTCGGCCCCGGCGTGAACATGGTCGTGCGCGTCTACATCGCACAGCGCCGTAAGATCCAGCCCGGCGACAAGATGGCAGGCCGCCACGGCAACAAGGGCGTCGTCT
>ENA-UOJE01001232-UOJE01001232.1-human-gut-metagenome-genome-assembly--contig:-C23-NODE-1232-length-23721-cov-13.815896_pt1 | contig 23721 bp, 20 predicted proteins | sample MGYA00242341_ERZ723888 | MGnify/ENA metagenome assembly ERZ723888 | reverse complement strand
AACACCGACACGATGGTGATGACGCTGGACACCAGCTGCGGGATGCTCTGGCTGATCATCTGGCGCAGGGTATCTACATCGTTGGTGTACACGGACATGATATCGCCGTGGGGATGGGTGTCAAAATAGGAGATGGGCAGGCTTTCCATGTGGGTGAACAGCTTGGTGCGCAGGTTGCGCAGCGTGCCCTGCGTTACATTGACCATAACGCGGGCATTGATCCATGCTGCCAGAATACCCACAAGGTAGATGCAGCCCACCCGCATCAGTGCGCCGGCCAGCGGTGCAAAGCTGGGGTTCTGCTGGTGGGTCATGGGCACGATATAATCGTCCATCAAAGTCTGCAAAAACAGGCTGGCCTGCACATTGGCCAGCGCACTGACCACGATGCAGATAAGCACAAGGATGCAGTGGGGCAGGTAGTTGCGGAACACTTCATCCATGATGCGCCGGAGCAGCTTGCCCGGGTTTTCCACCTTGGGGCGCGGGCCCCGTGCGCCCCGCGGGCCGGGGCCATGTACCTCTTTTACCTGTGCCATTACTGCTCACCTCCCTGCTTGTCGAAGTCGCCGCCGCCCTGGGTCTGGCTGTTGTAAACTTCCTGATAAATGGCGTTGGTCCTGAGCAGCTCCTCGTGGGTGCCCAGGCCGTTGATCTGGCCGTTGTCCAGCACCAGGATGCGGTCTGCATCCTGCACCGAGGAGATGCGCTGTGCAATGATGATCTTGGTCGTGCCGGGGATCTCTTCCCGGAAGGCCTTGCGGATCTTGGCGTCGGTGGCGGTGTCCACCGCGCTGGTGGAGTCGTCCAGGATCAGCACCTTGGGCTTGCGCAGCAGGGCCCGGGCAATGGTCAGACGCTGCTTCTGGCCGCCGGATACATTGGTGCCGCCCTGCTCGATCCAGGTATTGTACTTATCCGGGAAGCGCTCGATGAACTCATCCGCACAGGCCAGCTTTGCCATGCGGATGCACTCTTCCTCGCTGGCGTTCGCGTCGCCCCAGCGCAGGTTGTCGAGGATGGTGCCGCTGAACAGCACGTTCTTCTGCAGCACCATGGACACTTCGTGGCGCAGGACGTCCAGGTTGTAATCCCGCACATCCACGCCGCCCACCTTCACGGTGCCGGTCTCGGCATCGTACAGGCGGGGGATCAGCTGCACCAGGCTGGACTTTGCACTGCCGGTGCCGCCGATGATGCCCAGCGTCTCGCCGGGCTTGATGGAAAAGGTGATATCGTTCAGCACCGGACGGCCCGAACCATGCTTATATTGAAAGGAAACATGGTCGAACTCGATGCTGCCGTCCTTCACCTGCTGCACCGGCTGCTTGGCCGGGGGCAGGTCGGTGGTCTCATCCAGCACTTCCACGATACGCTTGGCGGAAGCGGCCGACATGGAGATCATGACAAAGGCCATGCTCAGCATCATCAGGGCCATGAGGATGTTCATGATGTACCCGAACAGGGCGTTCAGCTGACCGGTGGTGATGGCACCATGCAGCACATATTTGGCACCCAGCCAGCTCAGGGCGATGTTGCAGCCGTAAACGGCGGTGAGCATGGCAGGGTTGTTGAAGCTCAGGCGGCTCTCGGCCTTGACGAACTGATTGTACAGGCTCTCGCAGGCCTTGGTGTACTTCTCGTTCTCAAAGCCCTCGCGCACAAAGCTCTTGACCACGCGGATGGCGGACACATTCTCCTGCACCGAGGCGTTCAGGTTGTCGTAGTTCTTGAACACGCGGTCAAAGATGTGGAAGGTGGGGATCATGATGCTGGCCAGCACCACCACCAGAAAGACTACCGCCACCACGAACACCAGCGACAACGGGCCGCCGATGACCACAGCCATGAACAGTGCAAACACCAGATGCACCGGGGCACGCACGCACATGCGCTCGATCATCTGGAACGCATTCTGCACGTTGGTCACATCGGTGGTCATACGGGTGACAAGGCCCGCCGTGGAGAACTTGTCGATGTTGGAGAAGGAATAGTGCTGGATGTTCTCATACATGGCATCGCGCAGATTGCCGGCAAAGCCGGTGGATGCCTCGGCGGCATATTTACCGGCCAGAACGCCCAGCAGCAGCGCAATGGCTGCCACAAGAAAGGTGAGCAGACCATACTTGACGATGGCGTGCATATCGCCCTTTTCAATGCCCAGGTCAATGATAAAGGCCATGATGGTGGGCAGCAGCACATCCATCACGGCTTCCAGGGCTGCAAAGAGCGGTGTCAGGACTGCGGCGCGTTTGTACTCGCCCAGATGTGACACGAGCTTTTTGATCATCTGAGTTACCTCCTGTTAATTTTATTTGTTTGGTACAAAACAATTCTATACAAAACAGATTTAATGTCAAGATGTTTGCAAAACTTTCGGAAATTGTTCATAATTAACATTTTCACAAACATCTTTTCGGCGTTTTGACAAGAGTCGAACACTCTTGCGTTATACTTGGGCGGGCCAACCGGGAGCTTTCCACGCAAATGCAAAGCAAAATCATTCTTCCGCTGAATATGGCCAGAGCGCATGCGGCGGCCATTTCAAATGGTTTACTTCAGCGCGTCCCGCAGCTTGTTCAGCAGCCGGAGCAGCTCGGCGTTTTCCTCTTCCGTCAGCAGATTGGCCACATAGTCGTCCGTCTGGTGGAAGGAGAGGATGGTGTTTTCATGGAAGCGGACACCCTCTTCCGTCAGCACCAGCTGTTTCAGCCGGGCGTCCTGCGGCACGCTCTGGCGCTGGATGTAGCCCTTGCGCTCCATCAGCTGCAGGATGTTGGTCACGGTGGAGCGGGTAATGGAAAACTCCCGCTCAATGTCCCGCTGGAACACCTGCTCCTCCCGGTGCCGGTAAAGATACTCGATGATCCAGCCGTGCATCGGGGTGGCCTGCTCCACACCGTTGGCGCGGGCAAACTGGTTGATCTTGCGGAAGATCAGGTTGTCCACCCGGCGGATCTGGGCCGGGATGACCTGCGGCCCCTCCCAAGGGGGATCGGCGTGGTCTCTGCATTCGTTCTGTTTTTCGTCACACATACGATCGGTTCCTTCTGAATTGTTTTTTGCTCAAACTGTTTTCTATAAAACTGTTCGATATGAGACTATTGTAATCCCACTGTCCCTGTTTGTCAAGGGCAGCAAAAAAGACTTCTCCCAAAGGAGAAGCCTTTCCGATCTCTGTGTCACTGATTTTCTTCCACCCATTCCCGCACGCGGTCAGGGCGGTTGGTCACGATGCAGTCCGGCCCCAGGGGCAGCAGGCTCCGGACAGCCTTTTCCGTGTCCACAGTCCACAGGGCCACCTTGATGCCCATGGCCTGGAGCTTTGGGATAAAGTCCGGGTTGCTGTAGGCGGTGTGGTACTCGCAGCTGACGTACTCCGGCTTAAAGTCCAGGCTCTTGACATAGGCCACCGGGTTGTGCTGGTCGGCCAGATGCTTTGCCACCGCCTGCAGGCTCTCCCCGGGGAAGTTTGCCCGCAGCATGCTCACCTTGTCGTTCACCCAGCGGGTCATCCAGCCGTTTTCCTCATCCGGGTCCATGCCCGCATCCACCGGCAGGGCGGCCAGTTCTTCGTCCAGCGCCGCTTCCTCATCCTCCATGCCGTTCACCAGGCCCAGGTCCTTCCAGATGACCGGCGGCGGCAGCACCATGCTCTCGAATGCGCCGTACAGCAGCACGCCCACCCGCAGCTGGGGCATCAGCGCCTTGGCCTGCCGCAGCAGGTCGTGGTTGAACGAAATAAGTACCAGTCGGTCGGCGATGTCTGCCGCGCGGATGGCATCCACCACACCGGACACAAAAGCCGGGTCGTTGTCCATGGTGGATTTCATTTCCAGCTGGACCGCGCAGCCCTCCATGCTCCTGCACAGGGCCAGTGCCTCGGCCAGGGTGGCGATCTTCTCATCTTTATAGGCAACGTCCTTCCAGCTGCCGAAGTCCAGGTCTTTCAGTTCGCCCTCGGTCATATCGTAGATACGGCCGGAAATATCGGTGTGCAGGTCGATGATATAGTCGTGGTGGATCACAAGGCCGCCGTCCAGCGTCTTTTGTACGTCCATTTCCACACCGTCGGCCCCGATCTCCATGGCCTTGCGGAAGGCCGCCAGCGTGTTTTCCGGTGCCAGATAGGATGCGCCACGGTGCGCAATGATCTGAGGTATCATAAGCAGAATTTTCCTTTCTGTACAGCAAAGCTGCCGCCTTTCAGCATACCCTATCCGCCGGGCTGTGTCCATCTGCGCATTCCACAAAAAAGCGGGTCGTTTTTTGTCTCATTCGCGCTGAAAGTACGACTTTTATCGTCAAAACGACGAATTCATCCGATGATTTTTGCACATTTTTCACGAGAAATTTGCAAAACGCGGGGCAAATCTCTCCCATCTGTTTCTTTCAAACCGGCACCCGGCATGGTACAATAGTGCTGTAAGGATGTGCCGCGCCCGGCGGCCGGAAAAAGGGAAATGGAGTGTTTGACTATGACTGCATTCAAGCCCATCAAAGAAGGCAAAGTCCGTGAAATTTACGACAATGGCAACAGCCTGATCATGGTTGCCACCGACCGCATTTCTGCGTTTGATGTCATCCTGAAAAACAAGGTGACCAAAAAGGGCACCGTGCTCACCCAGATGAGCAAGTTCTGGTTCGACTACACCAAGGATCTGCTGCCCAACCATATGCTGAGCGTGGACGTGAAGGATATGCCGGAGTTCTTCCAGCAGCCCCAGTTCGACGGCAACAGCATGATGTGCCGCAAGCTGACCATGCTGCCCATCGAGTGCATCGTGCGCGGCTACATCACCGGCAGCGGCTGGGCCAGCTACCAAAAGACCGGCAAGGTGTGCGGCATCCAGCTGCCCGAGGGCCTGCAGGAGTCCCAGAAGCTGCCGGAGCCCATCTACACCCCCTCCACCAAGGCCGAGATCGGCGACCACGACGAGAACATCTCCTACGAGCGCAGCATTGAGGTGCTGGAAAAGCAGTTCCCCGGCCACGGCCTGGAGTACGCCACCAAGCTGCGGGACTACACCATCGCCCTGTACAAGAAGTGCGCCGAGTACGCCCTGACCCGCGGCATCATCATCGCCGACACCAAGTTCGAGTTTGGTCTGGATGAGGACGGCAACGTGGTGCTGGGCGATGAGATGCTCACCCCGGATTCCTCCCGCTTCTGGCCGCTGGAGGGCTATGAGCCGGGCCACGGCCAGCCCTCTTTCGACAAGCAGTTCGTCCGTGACTGGCTGAAGGCCCATCCGGACAGCAACTACGATCTGCCCCAGGACGTGATCGACAAGACCATCGCCAAGTATCTGGAGGCCTATGAGCTGCTCACCGGCAAGAAGCTCTAAGTTCTTTTTCAACAAGCAACGCGCCCGCTGTGGATAACTCCGCAGCGGGCGCGTTTTCAGTTTTTATACAGCCGCCTCCGGCTCGGCCTCTTCGCTGGGCGCAGTGTCCTCTTCCGGCTCATTTTCTTCGTCCAGCAGATACTGCACTTCGACCTGCCGTTCCATCTCATCCGCGGTCCAGTCCAGCTGCACCGTGCCGTCCAGTTCCAGCGTGTACTGTTCCACACGCTGCAGGGTACCGGAATCCAGGCTCTGGCCCGGGTCGTTGTCCGGCGACCACACGATGCGCAGTTCATCCGGCTGCAGGGTGCCAGCCCGCACCGTACCGGCCACGCTGCGGCAGTCCTGCGCAAAGGCTCCGGTGCTGTCGTAGGGGCCATACAGCATCACGGTCAGGCTCAGGTGTCCATCACCCGGCTGCATCTCCTGCAGGGCATTCACATCGTTGGAGTAAAGATACAGGTCGGTGTACACATCCCGCAGGCGGAGGTCCGGGTTTTCCTTCCGGAGGGCCTCATACACCTGTGTGGTGTACGCCTTGCTCAGCTTCATCTCGTTCTGTCCGCGGGCAGGGTCGATCTCGCTCCACACCATGGGCAGAAAGCTCAGGCACATACAAACTGCGATGAGCCCCAGACAGACCAGCACCGAGACAAAATCATACTTCCAGCGGCCCGGCCGGGCGGCGAAGAACAGCACCTCACATCCCAGCAGCACCAGGGCTGCCGCCGGGGCGATGCGCACCACCAGCTGCCAGTCAAAGCCCGGCACAAAGTAATAACACAGGAAGAAGATGCCCGCTGCAATCAGGCAGGCGCCCAGCGTCAGGCTGCCCACCCGGCGGCGGGGGGCGTCCTGCAGCTTTGCAGCTTCCGGCCGGGTTTCCGGCTCCGTCGCTGCCGTCTTATTCGGTTCGTCCATCGTCGCCCTCCGCATTCTCCGGCTGTTCCGGCTGTTCCGGCTCTTCGGGGTCCTCCGGGGTCACCGGGTCGCCCAGCAGAGCGCTGAGCTTCGGCATGGCAAAGTCTGCGGTTTCCTCCGGGGCTTCCGGTGCATCGGCTTCGGCTGCGGTGTACTCGCGGAAGTCCTCGTCCTCCGGTTCTTCTGCCTTTTTGCGGTGCACCTTTTTGCCCTTGGGGCCGCGCACCAGCCAGACGCCGCAGATGATAAGGGCCACGCAGACCACGATCTGAGGCAGCTGCTCCAGCATCAGGTACACAGCCCGGAAGAAGGGGTTGTTCTGGCCCCAGCGCCACATCACATCGCCCAGCACCCGCATGATGATGTTCTGGTAAGCCACCATTGCGCCCAGGGCAATGAGGCCCCAGCCCAGCAGCTTGTGGCTGTCCATCATGAAGTCCTGCATCCGCTTGTCTTTCCAGTTGATGTGCACCAGATAGTCGTCCGCAGGGGCCGTCCCGGCAATGAACTGTGCCCGCAGGTTGAAGGTGTCAAAAAAGCTGTACATCCACACGATGAGCGCCGTCAGAACCAGCGGTTCCAGCAGCAGCATACCAGCCATTATGCACAGGAAGAACAGCGTGATGAGCGAGAGTCCTCGTTTCATGTACCCCTGATACATCTGGCCCGCACCCGGGACAAAGGCAAAGAGGAAGGTCAGAATGCCATTTTTCTTCATAAATATTCCCTCATTTCTTCTGGTTGGAAACGGCAGCTTCAGGCTCTGCCGCAGATTCATTTTTGCCGAACAGCAGGCTGTCCAGCGTGCCGGTCAGCTTCTGGGACAAGGTTGGCGCAGGCTCTTTATCCTGCACCGGCTTGCCCAGCTGTTCCGGCTCCGTGGTCTGGGTGGTTTCGGGCAGCCAGCTGCGCACCGTTTCGCCGGTGGACAGGATCTGTTTCAGGGTGCCGGAGCGCCACATGGTCAGCGCCAGCACCGCCGCCACAGCGGCTACGGCGGCCCGGCCCCAGGTGTTCTGCATCAGACGCACCCAGATGGTGCCCATCACCGCCCCGCGGGCGGAGCGCGGCGGCTCTTCCAACACATCGGCGGTGAGCAGGGCTGTGTACCGGTCCATGCACTTGTCGCAGTAGGACAGGTGTTCGGCGGCTTCCAGCCTGCCCAGCTCGTCCAGCTGCCCGCCGATGACGGCGTGCAGCCCTTCCTCGGTCAGGCATCCGTTCTGATCAAACAGTTCCATGTACGCTCCTCCCTTCCTGTTGTTCCCGGATCTGCTGTACCAGCATCTTTTTGGCCCGGTAGATCTGCGCGTTCACGGTTTTTTCCGGGCGGCCGCACAGACGTGCCGCCTCGGCCATGGTGTGCTGTTCCAGCAGCACCAGACGACAGGGTGTCTTGTAGGGCTCCCGCAGGTCCAGGATCATGCGGGTGAGTTCTTCCGCTCCCAGCGTGTCCAGCACCCGCTGTTCCGGCTCCAGGCCGGGCGGTGCCCCCTCCAGCGCCAGCACCTCGTCGCCCGGCGTGTTCACCCGGCGCACCCATGCGCTGCGTAAGTAATCCTTGGCTTTGTTGGCCGCAATGCGGGCCAGCCATTGCTTTTCAAAGCCGGGCGGACAGCGGTCGATGGCCCGCCATGCCGCCAGAAAGGTCTCCTGGGTCAGATCCTGCGCATCCCCCACGTCCGGCACCAGCTGATGACAGACCGTGTAGACCAGAGACTGATATTTTTGCACCATCGCGCTGAATTCCAGTGTTGTCAACGACCTGCTCATCCTCCTTTCCGGCTGTGGAGGGCGGTGCTCTGCACGGCCCTTCTGTTGATTCAAACGAGACAGCCGCCGCATTCCCTGCACAAACCGCAGATTTTTTTCAAAAACATTGTGTTTTGCCCGTTCCATGCTACAATGTGGTTATAGTATAGCACGAAAGGAGCCTTACCGCCATGCCTTCCACCACCCGTCAGGCCCTTCTGCAGGCACTGAGTGCCGCCGGGGGTGCCTATATCTCCGGCCAGCAGCTGGCCGGACAGCTGGGCGTGAGCCGCGCCGCCGTCCACAAGGCGGCTGCCGCCCTCACCGCACAGGGTTACGCACTGGAAGCCGTCTCCCGCCGGGGGTATCGGCTGCTGGGCGGCGACCCCTTCTGTGCCGAGGCCGTGGGCCCCTACCCCGCCCCGGTGCAGGTGTACGACACACTGGAAAGCTCCAACCGGACGGCCAAGCTGCTGGCGCTGGACGGTGCGCCCCACGGCACGCTGGTGCTCACAGCCCACCAGAGCGCCGGCCGGGGACGGTTGGGCCGTGTATTTGAAAGCCCGTCCGGGAAGGGCGTGTACCTCTCGGTACTGCTGCGCCCGGCGGTCCCGGCGGCCAGCGCCCAGACGGCCACCATCGGGGCCGCCGTGGCGGTGTGCCGGGCGGTACAGGAGCTGTGCGGGCTGGAACTGGGTATCAAGTGGGTCAACGACCTGTATTATCAGGGCAAAAAGGTGTGCGGCATCCTCACCGAAGCCGGCACCGACCTGGAGAGCGGGCGGCTGGAGTGGCTGGTGGTGGGCATCGGCCTGAACCTGACCGCCACCGCCGCCGACTGGCCCCCGGAGCTGGCCGAAAAGGCCGGCAGCCTGTACCCGGGCGGCCCCGCCCCCGTGAGCCGGGCCGCGCTGGCCGGGGCCATCGCCCGGCAGCTGCTGGCCCTCTGCCCCGCCTTTGACTGTCTGGACGAGTACCGTGCCCGCTGCTTTGTGCCCGGGCACTGGGTCACCGTGTGCACCGGCACCGAGACCTACGCCGCAAAGGCCCTTGCCATCGACGAGGAAGGGCGGCTGGTGGTGCAGCGGGAGAACGGCCGCCCGCAGGCATTACGCTGCGGCGAGGTGACCACCCGCCCAGCCCGGACCGAATAAGATGCAAAAAAGCAGCCTTGCCGGAATGGTTCCGGTAAGGCTGCTTTTGCCTTTTGTTTATACTTCGTCCAGTGCCTGGGCTTCCAGCACCGGGATGCCCTCGGCTTCCAGCACACGGCGCAGGATGCCGGGCAGGCCGGCCTTGGGCACCTTGTTCTCGATGCACAGGGTGATGATGCCGTTCAGGGTGGAGGCCTCCACGCACAGGGAGCCGCCCTCCGGCGGCACCCACACCCCAAAATCGGTGGTGTAGGCCTCCAGCTCCGGGGTGGCCGGCATGAGGGGGTTGCCCAGATAGCTGAACCAGAAATCTGCCGGGATGCCGCTGATGTACTCGCCCATCTGGAACACACGCTGCTTGATCCGCAGAGGGGCCTTTTGCTGGTCTACCTTGTAGACCCAGCCCATCTGGTCGGCCATCTTGCGGCGCTTGCGCTCCGGGGTCAGGCTGGCCTTGACGGCGGCGTCCATCTGCTGCACGAGCTCTTCCAGCCGGACGCCCTCATGCAGGGTCACTCCGTCCTGGAAGGAACACACGCAGTTATACCGTGCGTTGGGGGCACCCATGGCGTCCCGCGTGTCGGCGGAATAGGAATACTGGATGGTGTCCTTGCCCAGATACTCTCCCAGCGCGATGCACAGCAGGCCCATGAGGGCGCAGAAGGGCTTGACGCCGTTCTGCACACCTTTGGCCACCAGATCCTTTTTGGCGAACCGGATTCGGATGCGGTGCATGGGCTCCTCGCAGGTCTCCACCACCTCCCGCTGCATCGTAGTCTCGTCCATGACCTGCAGCGGGTACTGCTCCACCAGCTTTGCGATGTCGTAGGCCGGGCTGCAGGGGATGGGCGGGTTTGCAAAGGCGGTACCGTAGCGCAGGTTACAGTACAGCTCCAGGATGCGGGTGAGGAAGGGCGATACCCCGTGGCCGTCCGCGATGAAGTGGAACCAGTCGAAGTACACGGTATTCTGTGCGCAGTGCACGGCAAAGAAGTAGCCGTTCGTCTGCTCCGGCATCTCCCGCATCATGCTGTCCGGGTAGACAAGGCAGGGCTCCGAGTTCGGTTCCAGAAAAGCTTTGCGCTTCTCCCACACCAGCCGCACCCGGTAATAGGGGGCAGCTTCCAGCGCGGCATCCAGCGCTTGTTGCAGCAGGGCCGGATCCACCGGGTCCTTCAGGGTGAACTGATACCGGGGGCACACTTTTTCCCGGCGGAAATAGTACATGATGCCCTGAAAGACATACTCCGCCGAACGCTGTGCTGCTTCCATCGGCTCACCCGGCATTGGCTGCCAGATAATCGGCCAGGTCACTGATGGTGACAAAGTTGCGCAGTTCCTTTTCCGGGATGCGCAGGCCGAAAGTCTCTTCCAGGTCGGCCACGATGGTCAGGATCTCCATCGAGGACAGATCCAGATCATCCATCAGGACGCTGTTCTCGTTGACATCTTCCGGCGCGATCTCTGCCACATCCTCCAGGATGGCCAGGATCTGGGACATGATTTCTGCTCGTTCCATAGAAATGTTCTTCCTTTCCGTGACGGATTTTGGGTGTGCCGATCAGGATCAGCACGGTTCTGCCCTCAGTATAGCACAACCCCTATGGGTTTGCCCAGTTTTTTTGCAGAGTATGCGGCACAAACCGCAAAATCAGGGCTGCAGGCCTCAGCGCATCAGCTTGCCCATGGCGTTGCGGGGCAAGGGCTGGGCGGAGAATTCCACTGCGCTCATGCGCTTGTACAGGGGCAGGGTGCGGTTGGTTTCGGTGATGAAGTCCCGCACCGTCTGCTGGTCGGCTTCCTCGCAGCAGACCACAGCGCAGATCTTCTTGCCCTTTTCCTTCACCAGGCATTCCTTCACGGCAGGGCATTTTTCCAGCAGGCCCTCCAGCTCTTCGGGGCTGACGTTCTCGCCGCTGTCCAGGATGATCACGTTCTTTTTGCGTCCGGTGAGGAAGTAGTAGCCATCCTCGTCCACCCGGGCCAGGTCTCCGGTATGGAACCAGCCCTCGGCGTCCACCACCTCGGCGGTGCCCTCCGGGTCCTTATAGTAGCCCAGCATCACATCGCCGCCCCGCATACACAGCTCGCCGTTGTCCAGCTTGATCTCGCAGTGGCCGTCGTCCTTGCCGATGGAGCCGATGTGCTTGGCATCCTCCGCAAAGTTGATGAGGCCGCCGCCGGTGGTCTCGGTGCTGCCGTAGAGCTGGGAGATCACCATGCCGTGGTCGTGGAGGTCCATCAGGGTCTGGGGGTCAAACATCGCAGACATACAGTTCAGAGCCCACAGATCCCCCAGCTTGTCCTGCTTGCCGGTCATCAGGTCGTGGTGGATGGACTGCACCAGCACCGGCACGGCGGCCATGGCCTGGCTGGGCATCCGCTTCAGGTCCTTATAGAAGGACCGCAGGCTGCCCAGGTTCTGGGCCCAGCCCATCCAGGCCCAGGTGAACAGGCAGCCAAAGGCCCCCAGGTGGAACATGGGCAGCAGGGTCATGTGGCTGACCAGCAGGTCCGGGTCATTTTTCAGCTGGCAGAACCGCTGCCCCACCCGTACATGGTGGGGCATCACCGCAAAGAAGTTCCGCTCGCAGAGCATGACGCCCTTGCTGCGGCCCGTGGTGCCGGAGGTGAACATCAGCACCATCAGCTCCTCGGGCTGGATGCGGTTCACAAGCTCTGCAGGCTCGTAAGCCTTGTAGGCATCCATGGGGCGCAGCAGGCTGCCGTAAGCCGCCTGCATCTCCTCGTTGCAGCCGTAGTCATCGCCGTCGGTCAGGATGGCGGAAGGCTCCACCAGCTCCAGCTCCCGGTGCAGCTCATCCCAGCTCTTGCGCTGGTTCATGGGCACGATGACGCCGCCCGCCATCATGACACCGTAGCAGTTCACGGCGTAGTGGTAGCTGTTGTTGCTCCACACGCACACCCGTTTGCCCTGAATATCCGGGATGGTGCTCAGGTAGTAGTTCACCGCGCGGCGGATGTCCTGCGCATACTCCCCGAAGTGCTTTTCCACCACCACATCCTGGTCGGCGTCGTACCAGCGGAAGGCCACCCGGTTCGCAAATCGCTGCTCCATGTTCAGCGTCAGTAGCTCATACAGATTTTTCGGTTTATGTAGTTCCATTATCGTTTCCCTCTCTATTCTTCAAAAATGCCAGTCTCACGGCCATAACGCCTTGTGGGAACTTTTTCCACCATGAGACCGGCTCTTTCCGCTAAGATTCAGGACCGCAGCAGCTTGCCAGCAGCGTTGCGGGGCAGGGGCTGGGCCGAGAACTCCACCACCATGTGCTTGTACAGGGGCAGGGTGCGGTTCACCTCGGTAACAAAGTCCCGCACAGCGTCCTGCTGGTCCGGGTCGCAGCAGACCACGGCGCAGATGCGCTGGTTCCGCTCGCAGACCCTGCACTCCCGGATGGCAGCGCAGGGAGCCAGCAGCTTTTCCAGCTCCTCGGGGCTCACGTTCTCGCCGCTGCCCAGGATGATCACGTTCTTTTTGCGTCCGGTCAGGTACATATAGCCGTCAGGCTCCACCCGGGCAATGTCGCCGGTGTGGAACCAGCCCTCGGCGTCCAGCACCTCGGCGGTGGCCTCCGGGTCCTTGTAGTAGCCCAGCATCACCGGGTCACCACGCATGCACAGTTCCCCGTCCTCCAGCTTGTACTGGCAGCTGTCGTCCACATGGCCCACGCTGGTCAGGTACTTTTCCTCCTGGGAGGAGTTCCAGGCACCGTCACCGCAGGTTTCGGTAAGGCCGTACATCTGGGCGATGAAGAAGCCCCGGTCCATCAGGTCCTGGAGCACGGTAGGGTCGAACATGGCTGCGCCGCAGGTCAGCATACGCAGGCCGTTCAGACGCTCCCGTTTGCCCTTCATCACATCATGATAAATGCTCTTCAGCAGCACCGGCACCACCGCCATCACGTCGCTCCGCATGGCCCCCAGGTCCCGGTAGAAATATTTCAGGTCGTTGCACAGGTTCACGCAGTGGCCGGTGATGCTCCAGGACACCAGGCTGGTCATGGCCGAAATGTGGAACATGGGCAGGCAGGACAGAGAGCTGAACGCGTCGGTGTTCCAGCCGGTCTGGCTCCGCACATCCTCAAAGGGGGTCAGGAAGGCAGGCATGGCGGTGAACAGGTTCTTCTGGGACAGCATAACGCCCTTGCTGCGGCCGGTGGTGCCGGAGGTGAACATGATAAAGGCCAGTGCGTTGAGGTCCGGCACCTCGGTGATCTCCATGGCAGGCTCAAAGGCAGTAAAGGCGTCCATAGGCACCAGACGGTCCCCGTACACCTGGCCCAGGGCCGGCTCCCGGCTCAGGTATTCGCCGTCATGGAGCACGCACATCGGCTCCACCAGATCCAGCTCGTAGCGGATCTCGTCCCAGTTCTTGCCGGTGTTCAGGGGCACTGCCACAGCTCCGGCCAGCACTGCGCCGTACATGCACATCACATAGTGGTAGCTGTTGCGGGCCAGGATGGCCACTCGCTGCCCCAAGGGGTTCGGGGTGCGGCTGCGCAAAAATGCCACGAACCGCCGCAGGTCTGCAGCGTACTGCCGGAAGGGCACCTCCACCACGCCGCCCTTGGCCTCATCATAATAGCGGATACCAATCCGGTCTGCGTAGATCGTTTCCAGATTGTTCAGAGACTGATACAGCGAATGAACCATGTTAGCCTCCACGTCACTGTTTTTTACATTCCTGCAGCCGGGCCCACCCGGGACCGTGCCGCTTTTTCAATTGTGTTCAGTATACAATACCGCCATTGGCAATGCAATACTTTTGCAAGATTTAATTTCCATTTTTGGCAATTAAATCTTGCACATCTTGTTTTTTCCATCCGGCAGCCTGTGCCGTCTGCCCAGAAATTCGGCCCTTCTGCCGGGCTTTTTTATCGGTAAAGACAACAATTGCCACCCGGCGGTGGGCAATTCAAAATTGACAGTGTGCACAAAAAGCATTATACTAGCCTTATATCCTTATAAATGGATCATTTTTTACTGTATGCGCCTGTTGGTCACATGTTTCCGGACGGCGCAAGGAAGGACCCTTTTCATGGAAGGCACCAGACCCAGCACCGTCAACTCCATCGGCATGTTCGACATGCTCAAGGGCGTGGGCATGATCACCATCGTGCTGGCCCACACCGCCGAACTCTACCCCATGCAGATCTCCGGCGGGCTGTCGCTCACGGCGTTTTTCCCGTTCATCTATCGTGAGGCCCTGATGGCGGCCTTTTTCATTGCCAGCGGCTACGGTTTCCGCAAGCGCTCCATCGGCAAGTGCATCCAGCAGCAGCTCAGAGCGCTGCTCAAGCCCTACTGCATCACGGCGGTGTGCACTTCGCTCTTGCATCTGCTGTGCCACTACATGGCGTTCCATTACTTCCCCAGCAGCGTCACCGAGACCCTCAAGGTGGCCGGCGGCTTTCTGCTGGGGCTGCCCCACACCACTACTTATGCCGGGCAGCAGTTCTTTTCCACCGGCCCCATGTGGTATCTGCTCTCGCTGCTGATCGGCTGGGTGCTGCTGGACGCCATCCTGAATATCTTCCCGGAGAAATACACACACTGGGCTGTGCTCGGCATCATGCTGCTGGGCTGGGGCACCACACTGGTGTGGGAGCTGCCCTTCAGCCTTTCGCAGGGGGCCGTGATCGTGCCCTACCTTTACATCGGCTATCTGGCCAAGAAGAACCGCTGGCTGGACAAGCCCCTGCCCCGCCGCACCCTGTACATCCTGCTGGGCGGCACAGCTCTGACCGCTGTGGGAGCTCTGCTTGCCCAGAGCACCGACTGCATTTCCATGGGCGAGTGGACCCTGGGCCCGCTGAGCATCCTGCTGGATGCCGCCACCGGCTTTTTGTTCATCCGCCTGTTCATGCGGCTCAACCGTTTTACCGGCCCCATCGCACAGGGCCTGCAGGCCATCGGCCGCAACTCACTGAACATCTTCTGCATCCACACGGTGGAGCTCATCGCCATTCCGTGGTATCTGTTCGCGGCTCACTTTACAGACCACCCGCTGCGGGGTATGCTGCTGCAGAACGTGATCGCGTTTGCCTCCATCGGGCTGGTGTGCGCCCTGCTGAACCTGCGGCGCAGCTGGATCGTCAAAGCCTCGGCCGCACGGCGGCAGGCCCAGCGGCGCACCCCCGCGCTTTCGCAGCATTGATTTCCCCGGCTGCTGCGGTGCAGCCGTATCCTATAAAACAAGAGGAGAATCCGGTTATGAACAACGATGCCCCCCAGACCCTGGACGCGGCAGGCAGCCGCGTGGCCGAACTGGAACAGCAGCTCCGGCTGTCGGACGAAGGCGTTTCCCGCCTGGCACAGCGGTGCCTGGAGCTGGAGCAGCAGGTGCTGAAATATGAGGCCGTGCTGGCCTCGCAGGGTGCCGACACCGAGCAGGGTGCTCTGCTTCTGCCCCAGCTGTTCTACGACTCCGGCTCCGGTTTTTCGCCCCATGAGTGCCTGACCGTTGCCCCTGACTCCTACGACGAGCTGACCCACGAAGTGTCGGCTGTGTTCGAGTTGCCCGTGGAGGCCAGGGCTCTGCGGCTGGATCCCGGTGAATTTGCCTGCTGCATCACTGATTTTTCCCTCTCAGACGAGCGGCTCAGCTACCACATCCTCAACGGCAACGCCCTGCAGGAGGGCACCATGCTGTTCATGAACATCGACCCCAACCTGACAGTGGAAAGTGCCGTAGGCTTCCCCGCCGGGCTGCGGTTTGCGGTGAAATATCGCTACTATCCCCTGGGCCGCTACCTGCATGAGCAGCCCGGCAAGGCCCTGCTGCGGGCGCTGACCGTGCTCAAGGAAGAGACCGAGGCCGTGTCCCGTCAGGGCACCGAACAGCTGCTGGAGGCAAACGCTGAGATCCAGCAGCTGCGCAAGCAGCTGGCAGAACAGCAGCAGCATCTGGCCGACCTGCAGAACAGCCGGGCCGCCTACGAAGCCTCGCTGGAAAACGTGCTGGCCAGCAGCAGCTGGAAGCTCACGGCTCCGCTGCGCAAGCTGCTGGGCCTGTTCCACCGGCATTGAAGGGGGTTCGTACATGTACAGCAGTTACAGCCCCCTGCAGCGCCGCCAGCTGCGGGAACAGACCTATACCGACACCCAGAGCACCTATCTGCTGGTGTATGCGCCGGGCCGCCGCAATGCCCTGACCCTTTCTCTGGCCGAGCAGCTGCACCGCAAGTTCCGGCTGGTGGACCGGCTGGAAGGTGAGCTGACCCCCTCCGTGAACGGCGTGCTGCTGGTGAGCGAGGATGTGGAGTGCACCTCCACCGCCCTCACCTATTTTGCAGCCGCCTTGCAGCAGGGGGCCGACCTTGTGGTGTGCGACGCCGTGTTCGGCTACGACGGCGGCAGTGCCCTGTACCAGACCGACCAGCACCTGCCCGGCCAGCGCTGTGCCCTGCTCTCCCGCGCCCTGCTGGACCGCTGCCGCGCGGCGGCTCGCGGCAAAGACGATGTGCTGGAACTGCTGCGGCTGGCAAACCAGCTGGCGCAGAACTGCCGCTGCGTCCCGCAGGCACTGCTGCACTTCCGCCGGGAGCTGTGCGCCGAGGACGTATTCTCGGCCACCGGCAAACGCGCCGTGGTGCTGAGCCATGAACTCACCATGACCGGTGCGCCCATCGTGCTGGTGAGCGCCATCCCGGTGCTGCGCAGTCTTGGCTATGAAGTGGTGGTGCTGGGCCCCTCGGACGAGGGTTCTCTGCCGCTCTTTCTGGAGGCCGGAGCTGCTGTGGTCACCCGCCGCGACTGCGTGACCTCTTCCACCCTGTGGGAGCTGGCTTCCAGTGCAGACTTTGTGCTGGCCAACACGGTGGTGGAAGCCCCCGCCGTGCGCACCCTGAACGGCGGCTTTGTGCCGGTGCTGTGGTGGCTGCACGACGCCTTTGCAGGCTATCCCTTCATCACCCACAAGATCCCCAAGGAGCTGGCCGACAACGTGCACATTGCCGCTGTGGGCTCCCACGCCACCGCTGCCATGCACTCGGTGCGGCCCAAATTCAAGGTGGAGCAGCTGATCTACGGCCTGCCCGACTACGCCCGCGAGAGCTTCCCTCGCTACGACCTGAGCTATGCCGGCGGGCGGCCCCTGTTTGTCACGGTGGGCTCCATGGAGATGCGCAAGGGGCAGGACATCTACTGCGAAGCCATCCGCCTGCTGCCGCCGGAGGTGCGGGAAAAGGCCTCCTTCCTCTTTGTGGGCAAGGCTTCCGACCGGGACGTCTCCGCCCATGTGCACGCCTTGACCGAGCAGTTCCCTCATAATGTGTTCTACCGCAAGCGGCTGGAACGCCCGGAGATCAAGTCGCTGATGGAGCAGTGCACCTGCATTGTGTGCGCTTCCCGCGATGACCCTATGCCCACCTTTGTGACCGAGGGCCTGATCTTCGGCAAGCCTTCCATCGTGTCGGAGCACACCGGCACCGCCGGGCTCATCACGGAAGGGGTGGACGGCTTTGTGTACCGCAACGACGACCCCGTCCAGCTTTCCAAGGTGCTGGCCCACGCCATCGAGCACCCCGACCAGCTGGCCGCTATGAAGGCCGACTGCCGCAAGCTCTACGAGCGCTACTACACCAACGAAGCCTATGTCTCCACCCTGGTCCGTCTGATCCGGGAGCTGACCGAGTCCCGCTAATCTTTTTGTTTTATTCTTGTTAAATTCAACGCCCCGGAAAATCCGTGTGATCTTCCGGGGCGTTTTTGCACACAGTGTGTCAAAACAATCTGCAATATTTGTCCGTTTCTTTCCGTTCCGGACATCTTTTTTATCATCCGGACCGGATTGCACAAGAAAATTCGGCTTCCGTTCACAAAGACGGTCGGCGGCTGTGCTATACTTTTAAAAAAGTTTCATCCTGTCTGAAAGGAGTCCCTGCCCTCATGAACCAATCTGCCGCCTCTCAGCCTTCCCGCAAAAAGGCCGTGTTTTCCCTGCTGACCCTGCTGGCGCTCACCTGCGTGATCGTGCTCATCTTCCGGGATCACTGGGCCGAGATCACCGCCGCCCTTGCCCAGCTGAACCTGTGGCAGGTTCTGGTGGTGCTGGCGCTGGGCATCAGCTACCCGCTGCTGGAGGGCTGCGTCTCCTATGTCATCGTGCGGGGGCGGCTGCCCGGCTTCACCCTGCGGCAGGGCATCGACAACGCCTGGTGCGGCACCTTTGGCAACGTGGTCACCCTGGGCGCGGGTGCCGTGCCGGTGCAGACCTGGTATCTGCATCAGGCCGGGCTGGACATTGGCCCCGGCGTGGGCCTGATGACCCTGCAATATGTGTTCCACAAGACCACGGTGCTGCTGTACGCCACCGTGATGCTGCTGCTCCAGCACAAATGGCTGGCCGCCAACACCACCGGCGTGCTGAAATATCTGCCCATGGCATATGCTGTGGTAGCGCTGGTGATCGTGGCGCTGGTGCTGGTGTGCGTGTCGCCGCTGGTACAGAATCTGGCCCGCTGGGCACTGGGCTTTTTGCCCAAGACCGAAAAATGGCAGCAGCGCCGGGCCGACTGGCTGGAGCAGCTGGATGTACTGGGCATCGAGAGCCGCCTGCTGCTGGCCGACAAGGCCCGCTGTGTGCAGCTCTTTGCCCTGCAGGCGCTCAAGCTGTTTTTGCTGTTCTGCCTGCCGTGGCTGTGCATCCGGTTCATGCAGCTGTCCCCGCTGAGTTTTGCGCGGGTGCAGCTGCTCACCAGCCTGATGCTGTTCGTCTCCAACGCCCTGCCCAACGTGGCAGGCATGGGCTCCATCGAGACCGCCTTTCTGCTGCTGTACAGCAGCTTTTTGCCTTCCGGTGAGGTGATGAGCGTGCTCATGCTCTACCGCATCGCCAGCTATTATTTCGTGTTTGCCGCCAGCGCCGTGGGCTTCTTCCTCGCCCAGCGGCGTCTGACCCGGACACCGCCAAAGGAGGCGTGACTCTTTATGAAGAACAAGAGCATCCTGTCCCGTGCAGGCATTGTTCTGCTGATCCTGCTGGTATTGGTGCTGATCCTGCCGTCCGGTAAGATCGACCTTGCATCAAAGATCAGCGCCAGCACACAGGCCAGTGTCCGGGCAGAGCACCAGCAGAATTTTGCCAGCTCCAACGAAATGGAGTTCGAGGTTTATTCCAGTTCGGATGAGATCTATCAGAACATTTCGGAAGTGCTTTCCGGCGTGCGCTGTGTCAGACGGCTCAGCCAGAACTATTCCTCCTACTCCCACGAATTTCCGGTGGATTCCATCACCGTGAGCTATTACGATGATGCCGAGCAGCATCAGCTGCTGTTCACGGTTTATTCCGATGGGGTGTGCATCCTGAACAATGCCTTTGTCTCGGTCAAATACCCCGGCGGCGGGGCCGCAGAGCTGTATCAGGCGCTTGCGGAGATCGTGGAATAAATCGTTCCTTTTCTATATAAAACAAAAATCGGGGCGTGCAGGTGGTCAAGCTGCACGTCCCGTTTTTGTTTTCTTTGCACGCGATGCGGTACCAATCACACCGAATGCCGCGCCGGAGGCCGCAGAGCAAACCATGCTGCAGCTTCCTTTTGAAAAAGAGAATGGAATGGAGGAATTGGCGTTTGCGCAGCAATGAAAGCCCCAGTGAGGCTTTTAAGCCACAAGGTGGTCTTGCGCAAGCAAGATGGAGTGGCCTCGCCACGACAAACCTGACGTCCGATATAGCTTAACCGCTATAGCAGACTTGAGTTTTGCGCAGAAGCATTGCAGGTACCTCTGCTGTTCTGGTGCAACGCGTTTCAAGCGGTTAGGTTTGTCTAACCTCGTTGCGAGAACAGAATACCATACGCAGTTAGCCTTGTCAACCCTTATTTGAAAATTTTCCGGAACTTTTTTGCAGTAAAGTTTTTTCTGCCCGATTCGTGCACCCTGTACAGACACAGCTGGCTAAGGCTGTGCAAAATCCACCCGTTTCCTCTTGCTTTTGACCGATATCTTTGTTATTATAGTTCATGCAGCACTGCAACTCCACATCTCGCCGCTGCTTTTTGGCAGCAGGGCGGTTCTCAAGGGTGCAGTGTGTCCAAGGAGGCGCTTTGACAAATTTTTGTTCAGAGCTGCTCCGATCAGTCCGCCCCCAGAAAGCCGCCAACAAGGAGCGGCTTTTCAAAGGCTCAATAGTTAGGCTATGCTAACCAACGCATGGAATGGAGCAAGGAGGTTCCAATGATCAATTTTGAACAGTGGGAAGGCTTTGAGGGCCGCATCTGGAAAGAGGAAGTCAATGTGCGCGACTTCATCCAGAAGAATTACACTCCCTACGACGGCGACGAGAGCTTTCTGGCCGGCCCCACCGAGGCGACCGACAAGCTGTGGGGTGCCCTGCAGAAGCTGCAGAAAGCCGAGCGCGCCAAGGGCGGCGTGCTGGACATGGAGACGGAGGTCGTCAGCGGCCTGACCGCCTACGGCCCCGGCTACATTGACGAAAACCTGAAGGATCTGGAGCAGATCGTGGGCCTGCAGACCGACAAGCCCCTCAAGCGTGCTTTCATGCCCTACGGCGGCATCAAGATGGCCGAGCAGGCCTGCACCACCTACGGCTACCAGCCCAGCGAGGAGCTGCACAAGATCTTTACCGACTACACCCGCACCCACAACCAGGCCGTGTTCGACGCCTACACACCCGAGATGAAGGCCGCCCGCCACACCCACATCATCACCGGCCTGCCCGACACCTACGGCCGCGGCCGCATCGTAGGCGACTACCGCCGCGTGGCTCTGTACGGCGTCGACGCCCTGATCCAGTTCAAGCAGGAGGATCTGGCTAACTGCGGCGACGGCACCATGACCGATGACGTCATCCGCCTGCGGGAGGAGATCGCCCGGCAGATCAACGCCCTGAAGGGCATGAAGAAGATGGCCGAGGCCTACGGCTGCGACATCTCCCAGCCCGCAAAGAACGCCAAGGAAGCCTGCCAGTGGCTGTACTTCGGGTATCTTGCCGCCATCAAGACCCAGAACGGCGCCGCCATGAGCGTGGGCCGCATCTCCACCTTCCTTGACATTTATATCCAGCGCGATCTGGACAAGGGCATCCTGACCGAAAGTCAGGCACAGGAGCTCATCGACCACATGGTCATGAAGTTCCGCATGGTCAAGTTCGCCCGCATCCCCAGCTACAACCAGCTGTTCTCCGGCGACCCCGTGTGGGCAACGCTGGAAGTGGGCGGCATCGGCATGGACGGCCGCAGCATGGTCACCAAGAACTGCTACCGCTTCCTGCACACGCTGGAAAACATGGGCCCCGCACCGGAGCCCAACCTGACCGTGCTGTACTCCTCTGCCCTGCCCGAGAACTTCAAGAAGTACGCCGCCAAGGTCTCCATCAACACCAGCTCTGTCCAGTATGAGAACGACGACGTGATGAAGCCCGTCTGGGGCGACGATTACTCCATCTGCTGCTGCGTGTCTGCTACCCAGACCGGCAAGGAGATGCAGTTCTTCGGCGCACGCGCCAACCTGGCAAAGTGCCTGCTGTACGCCATCAACGGCGGCGTGGACGAGAAGAGCCACGAGCAGTGCGGCCCCAACTATGCGCCCATCACCGGCGAGTACCTGAACTACGACGAAGTGCTGCCCAAGTACGTCAAGATGCTGGACTGGCTGGCCGGCCTGTACGTCAACGTGCTGAACCTGATCCAGTATATGCACGACAAATACTATTATGAGGAAGCCGAGATGGCCCTCATCGACACCGATGTGCGCCGCACCTTTGCCACCGGCATCGCAGGCTTCTCCCACGTCATCGACTCCCTGAGCGCCATCAAGTACGCCAAGGTCAAGGTGGTGCGGGATGACACCGGTCTGGCCACCGGCTTTGATGTGGAGGGCGACTTCCCCAAGTACGGCAACGACGATGACCGCGCCGACGAGATCGGCGTGTGGCTGCTCAAGACCTTCCTTGAGATGATCAAGAAGCGCCACACCTACCGCAACTCCGAGGCTACCACCTCTATCCTGACCATCACCTCCAACGTGGTGTACGGCAAGTACACCGGCGCTCTGCCGGATGGCCGCGCCGCCTTCACTCCGTTTGCTCCGGGTGCAAACCCCAGCTACGGCGCGGAGCAGAACGGCCTGCTGGCCTCCCTGAACTCGGTGGCCAAGCTGCCCTACCACTGGGCACTGGACGGCATCTCCAACACCCAGACCATCAACCCTGAAGCACTGGGCCACAGCGAGGGCGAGCGCGTGGAAAATCTGGTGCAGGTGCTGGACGGCTACTTTGACCAGGGTGCCCACCACCTGAACGTGAACGTCTTTGGCAAGGAGAAGCTGCTGGACGCCATGGAGCACCCCGAAAAAGAAGAGTACGCAAACTTCACCATCCGCGTGTCCGGCTACGCCGTCAAGTTCATCGACCTGACCCGCGAGCAGCAGATGGATGTCATCTCCCGCACCTGCCATGCCGTCCTGTAATCCGGTCGGCTATGTCCACTCGCTGGAGAGCTTCGGCTCGGTGGACGGCCCCGGCGTGCGCTTTGTGGTATTCCTGCAAGGGTGCGCGCTGCGGTGCAAATACTGCCACAACCCGGAAACATGGGCCGAAGGCGGCACCGAATGGACCGTGGATGCTCTGTTCCAGCGGGTGTGGCGCTACCGCAACTACTGGGGCAAAAAGGGCGGCATCACGGTCAGCGGCGGCGAGCCGCTGCGCCAGATGGAGTTCCTGACGGCGTTCTTCGAGCTGGCGCGCTCCAAGGGCGTGCATACGGCTCTGGACACCGCCGGTCAGCCCTTCCGCCCCGACGATGCGGCGTATCTGGCCGATTTTGACCGGCTGATGAAGTCCACCAGCCTCGTCATCCTCGATTTGAAGGAGATCGACCCGGAGAAGCACCGCAGGCTCACCGGCAAGGACAACGCGAACATCCTTGCGATGGCGCGCCACATTTCTGACCTCGGTGTACCGCTCTGGATACGCCATGTCCTCGTCCCCGGCCTGACGGACGATGAAAACGGCCTGCGGAAGACCGCAGAGTTCATCTCGTCCCTCAAGACGGTGCAGCGGGTGGAGGTACTGCCCTACCACACGCTGGGCCTCTTCAAGTGGCAGAAGCTCGGCATCCCTTATCCCCTGCCCGATGCTGTCCCGCCCACGGCGGAGCAGGTCAAGCGGGCCGAGGAGCTGCTGGAAGTCAGCAAATATACAGGCTGACAAAATCAACTCATATAAAACAAAGAGGCGTGACCGCAAGGTCACGTCTCTTTTACTTTTTGTAATTTAACCGCCCAGATATGCGCTGCGGACACGCTCGTTGGTCAGCAGCTCAGCACCGGTGCCATCCATGACCACGCGGCCCGTCTCGAGGACGTAGGCGCGGTCTGCCACGGAAAGGGCCATCTGTGCGTTCTGCTCGACCAGCAGGATGGTCATGCCCTCTTTGTGGATGTTCTGGATGATGTCGAAGATCTCCTGCACCAGCAGAGGCGACAGACCCATGGAGGGCTCGTCCAGCATCAGCATGGAGGCGTTGCTCATCAGAGCGCGGCCCATGGCCAGCATCTGCTGC
>ENA-UOJE01001230-UOJE01001230.1-human-gut-metagenome-genome-assembly--contig:-C23-NODE-1230-length-23744-cov-163.728608_pt1 | contig 23744 bp, 20 predicted proteins | sample MGYA00242341_ERZ723888 | MGnify/ENA metagenome assembly ERZ723888 | reverse complement strand
GGACGGATAAGACTATCTGCCTTGCCGTTACTCCCTCCCTCAAAAGCTACGGTATTTCCGGACGCGGACGGCTATTTGAAGTCAAGCAGCGAGTGAAGGAAGCGAATGCCGGACGGCAGCACGACGCACCGGGACGCAGACTGGACGGCACATCGCACTTCTTCTCGGAGCTGCAAGCAAACCCGTCTCTGGCGATTGACTTCATCATCGCGCCGCCTCGGATGGCGTACTACATGGAGTACAGCACCCGCATCTATCAGGTTTATCTCAAGTATATTGCCCCGGAAGATATTGTGGTCTACTCCATCGACGAGGTGTTCATGGATGTGACGGACTACCTGAACACCTACAAGCTCTCGGCGCATGACCTCGCCATGAAGATCATCCTCGACGTGCTTGAGACAACCGGCATTACAGCAACCGCAGGGATCGGCACAAACCTTTTCCTCTGCAAAGTGGCAATGGACATTGTGGCGAAGCACATCCCCGCCGACAAGAACGGCGTCCGCATTGCAGAGCTGGATGAGATGAAGTTCCGGCGTGAGCTTTGGACGCATCAGCCCCTCACGGACTTCTGGCGCGTAGGTCGAGGCATTGCCAAGAAACTTGAGCAGAACGGGATGTTCACGATGGGTGATGTTGCCCTCTGTTCAGAGCGGAACGAGGACTTGCTTTACAAGCTGTTCGGCAAGAATGCGGAATTGCTCATCGACCATGCGTGGGGCTGGGAGCCTACGACCATTGAGGCAATCAAGGCATACCGTCCCAGCTCCAACAGCCTCAGCTCCGGTCAGGTATTGCACTGCCCCTATGAGCCGCAGAAGGCGAAGCTGGTTGTCCGGGAAATGACGGACTTGCTTGTGCTGGACTTGGTGGACAAGGGGCTTGTCACCGACCAGATGGTTCTCACAGTTGGCTACGACATTGAGAACCTGACCGATCCGGCACGACGGGCAAAGTATCACGGCGCGGTTGAGACAGATCATTATGGGAGGCAGATTCCGAAACAGGCGCACGGCTCTATCAACCTCGACGGTCACACATCATCTACGCGCAAAATAATGTGTGCTGTGTCAGAACTCTTCGACCGGATCGTGGACAAGAATCTGCTTGTCCGCCGTATGTATGTTGTGGCAAATCATGTCCTGCCGGAAGCGGATGCGCCGAAGAAAAATGTTGGGGTTGTCCAGCTCGATCTCTTCACTGACTATGCCGCCGAAGAGGAAAAGCAGAAAGCCGAAGACGCCGCATTGGAGCGCGAGAGAAAAATCCAGAAGGCGGCTCTTGCCATCAAGAAGAAGTACGGAAAGAACGCGATCCTAAAGGCGATGAATCTTGAAGAAGGCGCAACCGCCAAAGACCGCAATGCGCAGATCGGCGGGCATAAGGCATGATTTCATGGAATACTCTTTGCTATAATCTTACTGCATTAGCAGAACTTCCGAATGGCGGTGGTGCAGAGATTGAATTTTGCTTAAACGGGAAGCAATACTTCATTGTTCATTATCGTCAGGCGGTGACGCTAACATATTCTCCAGATGGGTTTGACGTAAACGGAAATAGTGTCGAATATAGATACTCTTCCATGGAGGAATTAGGTGCAGCGAGGGACTTCGGATTTACCCTGAAAGACGAATGGAACAATGTTACTGATTATGTTTGCAGACCTTCGTTCGATGATTTTACATTGGACGAGATTCTTGAAGGATATAAAAAGGCTTGGAATGGGAGGAACAGGCGTTGAGTTGCGCTGAACAATATAAAGACATCATCGACCTCCCTCACCACGTCTCCAAGACGCGACCGCAGATGCCGATGTCAGATCGTGCAGCGCAGTTCGCTCCCTTCGCAGCACTCACTGGATATGACTCCGCCATCAAGGAAACCGGGCGTCTGACCGACGAAAGGATTGAGCTTGATGAGGAAGCGTTGACTGCATTGGACATGAAGTATCAACTTCTCATGGATGCCTTTGATGACGCGCCGGAAGTCACCATTACCTACTTCCAGCCCGATGAGCGGAAGGCTGGCGGAAAATATGTATCAGCAGTCGGCGCAGTCATAAAGGTTGATGACTTTGAGCGCCTAATTACCATGCAGGACGGCACGAAGATTCCGATGGATGATGTGCTGTCTATTGAGGGAGAGCTATTCTCAGTGCTTGAGTAATATTGAAAACGGTTTGAAAAAGACGCTATTGAGCGTCTTTTTCTTTTTCGGATACCTGACATTTTTGCTTTATTTGTCCGTATAGAGTGAAGGGGGATTATACGGGGAGTCTCTACGAGGGAATACGATTTTAGAGAATAGCAAGCACAGCCGGTGTATATACACACGGCGATTTCCAATTAAGGAAACCCTCACCTTAATCTGAAAAATGCTTGTTGGGATGCCTCCCAAACCCTCTTCCTTTGCGAAAGGACGGAACACTTATGGCAAACAGAACGCGACCAAATCAGATACTCTTCTTTGTCTCCGACGATGAGAAAAGAATCATCAAGGCAAAGATGGCGCAGCTCGGAACAAAGAACATGGGAGCATATCTCCGGAAGATGGCGATTGACGGCTATATCATCAAGGTGGACTATACGCAGCAGAAGAAACTTGCCGCCGCTGTCAGCCGTGTTGCCTCGAACATCAATCAAATTTGCCGCCGCATCAACTCCACCGGACACTTCTATGCGGATGATGTTGCAGAGCTGAAAGAAAGGCAGGGTGAGATATGGCAGTTACTAAAATCAAGCCAATCCGAGGAACTGTAAACAAAGCTCTTGCCTATATTCTCGACCCGCAGAAGACCGACGATGCCTTCTATGTTTCGTCCTACGGGTGTGCTGCAAGCGATGCGGCGGCAAAAGAATTTGAATGGACAAGAAACCTCGCAGTACAGCAAGGAATGCAAATGCCGAAGGTACTTGCCCGTCATCTGATTCAGTCCTTTGACATCGGTGAAGTGACGCCGGAAGAGGCTCATGAAGTTGGAAAGCAACTTGCGGACGAATGGCTCAAGGGCAAGTACGAATATGTGATTGCAACCCACATCGACAAGGGGCATTGCCATAATCACATCATCTTCAATGCCGTGAACTATGTGGACTTCCATGCCTACCGGAGCAACAAGAGAACCTATCGGGAACTGCGTCAGCTCAGTGACGAGATATGCAAGGAACACGGGCTGTCTGTGATTCCTCCGTCGCAGAACAAAGGCATGGACTACAAAGAGTACACAGAAGCCAAACGCGGCACGAGCTGGAAGCAGAAACTCAAGCAGACCATCGACCGGCTTGTCATTACAGCGAAGGACTACGATGATTTTCTGCGGCTCATGCAGGAAGCCGGTTATGAAATCAAGACCGGCAAATACATCTCCTTCCGCGCTGAAGGTCAGGAGCGGTTTACCCGTTCTAAGACCATCGGAGAGAACTACACCGAGGAACGCATCAAGGAGCGGATTGCCGGACGGACGCCGCGCAGAAACCGGAGGCAGACCATGCCGAAGGGCATCTCTCTTATTGGAGATATTCAGGATCGGATAAGACTTATCGACAGCAAGGGTTACGAGCATAAAGCCAAGCTCACAATCCTCAAGGAAGCGGCGCGGACACTCAACTATCTCACGGAAAACAACTTGCTCCAATACGCCGATCTTGAGAAGAAGGTCGAGGACGTTCACAGCTCCTATGACCGTACCGGCAAGGAACTGAAAGACGTTGAAGCACGTCTGCGGGAAGTCCAGCCGCTTATCAAAAACATCTCCAACTACCAGCGCCTCAAGCCCGTATATGACGCATTCCAGAAGGCAAAAGACAAGCCGGGTTTCAAAGCAAAGCACGAAGCCGAGCTTGTGATTTTCGAGGCGGCACGGAGTACATTGCTTGCCATGCAGGGAGATGAAAAACTGCCGAGCTTAAAGACGCTGCAAACGGAACAGCAGAGACTTCTCGACGAGCGGCAGCGACTCTATGATGAACGTGCGAAGCTCAAAAAAGAAGCAAAGCAAATAGAGACGATCAAGTCTAATGTTGATACGTTTCTCTCTCCTTCTGCTGACCATGACCGTGATCATCTGCGCAGCACACAGCGCGAATAGTCCTTTCAAAAGCAGGGCATCTCCTGTTGACCGGAGATGCCCTGCATCCTTGAGAGAAGGTTCGAGAAATTGAAACTTTTTCTTTAATTTCTGCATCAACGGATTGCTTTTGAGAATGAAATCCAGTATAATATTATAAGCGATGTTGAATGCAAGCAAGCGAAAGGATGGTTGCCGTGCGCATAAGCTATAAGAAACTATGGATGCTTCTTCTGGAACGCGACATAAAGAAGGCTTCTCTACGACATGAAGTAGGGCTGTCTGCCGGAACATGGACAAAACTGAATAAGGGGGAAGAAGTGTCCCTCTCTATTTTGCTGCGCATTTGTGATTACTTGAACTGTGACATCGGAGATATATGTGAGGCTGTGCGAACGGACAAGAACTGAGTCCGGTTTTTCGTACAGCTCTTTTTGTAAAATAGGTTAGATAAATACACAGGGAGGATTTTGATATGGCACGAGCCGCATCGGCACCGAAGAAGGAGATTTCTATGGAGGAAGCTCTGTGGAAGTCCGCAGATAAACTCCGTGGTTCTGTTGAGCCAGCAGAATACAAACACGTCGTTCTCAGTCTCTTCTTTTTGAAGTTTGCCAGCGATAAGTTTGAGGCACAAAGGAAAGCTATTTCTGAAAAATACGGTGAGAAGTTTGTTGACAATGTTGCCTTCTATACGAAGGACAATGTATTCTTCCTGCCTGAGATCAGCCGTTGGTCTTTCATCATGGAGAATGCGAAACAGGATGACATTGCGCTGAAAATCGACACCGCCCTCTATACGATTGAGAAAGCGAATCCCGCACTGAAAGGCGCACTGCCGGACAACTACTACTCACGTCTTCACATCGACACAGCAAAGCTGGCATCACTGCTGGACGAGATTGATAAGATCAACACGGGCGATAAAGAGAATGACATTATCGGGCGGGTCTACGAATACTTCCTGAGCAAGTTTGCACTTGCGGAAGGCAAAGGCAAGGGCGAGTTCTATACGCCGAAGTGCATTGTCAATTTGATTGCAGAAATGATTGAACCGTATGATGGCATTCTCTACGACCCATGCTGCGGTTCTGGCGGTATGTTCGTGCAGTCAATGAAGTTCGTGGAGGCACATCACGGCAACAAGAAGAAGGTCTCTATCTACGGTCAGGAATATACGAACACGACGTACAAGCTGTGCAAAATGAATTTGGCTATTCGCGGCATCTCTGCAAACCTCGGAGAAATGGCAGCGAACACATTCACCAATGACCAGCACAAGGACCTCAAGGCAGATTACATCATGGCAAACCCGCCCTTCAATCAGAAGGAATGGCGTGGTGATAATGAGTTGATTGATGATCCGCGCTGGGACGGCTATGAAGTTCCGCCCACGAGTAACGCGAACTATGGCTGGATTCTGAATATCGTTTCAAAGCTATCCCAGAACGGTGTTGCCGGTTTCCTGCTTGCAAACGGCGCACTATCTGACGATGGTACAGAGTTAAAAATCCGCCGTCAGCTCATCGAGAACAATCTCGTCGAAGCAATCATCATCCTTCCCCGCAACCTCTTCTACACAACCGACATCAGCGTTACGCTTTGGATTCTGAACAAGAATAAAAAGGCTCGTGTGGTTGAAGAAAACGGTGAGGTAAAACGCTTCCGCAACCGTGAGCGCGAGATCCTTTTCATGGACTTGCGGCAAATGGGAAGCCCCTATGAAAAGAAGTACATTGAACTGACAGAAGAAGACCGTGCGAAGGTCACGAGCGTCTACCACGCATGGCAGCAGGAAGGTTATGAAGAAACTTATCAGAATGTGCCTGAATTTTGTTACAGCGCATCCTTCGATGAAGTTGCAGAAAAGGGCTTTACCCTTGTTCCGAGCCGTTACATCGAGTTTGTAAACCGTGATGAGAACATCGACTTTGATACGAAAATGAAGACGCTGCAAAGTGAGCTTCGTGATCTGCTTGTTGCAGAAGAGAAGTCGAAGGCGGACCTGTTGACTGTGTTTAAGGAGCTGGGCTATGAAATCGAGCTATAAACCGATAAGCGAACTTGTTGAAAGGATTGACATTAGAAACAGCGATGGAGATGCCGCTATACTGATGGGTCTCAGTATAGATAAATGCTTTATACATTCTGTTGCAAATACTGTTGGAACTGACCTGACAAAATACAAGGTGATTTGCAAAAATCAGTTTGCTGTCAGTTTGATGCAGGTCAGCCGAGATTCTAAGATACCTGTTGCATGTTTCCGTGAGTATGACAGGGCCATAATGTCTCCGGCTTATTCGATTTTTCAAGTCGCAGACGAGTCCGTTGTGCTACCCGATTATTTGGATATGTGGTTTAAGCGTCCAGAGTTTGATCGAGAGGCTGCATTTGTTGCTGTTGGCGGAGTCCGCGGTAGTATGCCGTGGGAGGAGTTTGCGAGAATAAAGGTCCATGTTCCCACTCTTGAACGGCAAAGGAAAATCGTTGATGCTTATAAGGCGGTCAACGAACGCATCCATATCAAGCAACAGCTAAATGATAATTTAACGGCTTAATGTTGTAAGTATCATGCCTTTCACAACTTCCAAATGCTGCATTTCTTGCCGGTTTTGGGCTTGCTTTTGCTCTATGGAGCTGGCAAGTGCATTAAATTTCAGGAGCTGCGTCTCGGAAAAACGCGGGATCGGGTACAGCATGATGTGAGTTTTGTCACCACGAGGCATTTTTGTTCCTTTTGCCCCTGACATGACATAATCGAAGAATCCATCTTGAAACATGATGGATTTCAGAAGGTATGCGTACTTCTTGTCCAAGGCTCTAAAACACAGGACGTCGGCGTTACACCCGCCCGAAGTTGTTGCGAACCACATCTTTTTGAAATATGGACGGATGTTGCTAACAAGCACGTCCTCCGCTTGAAAATATGTCACTCGCTCTGAAGAATCAGTCGTGCCAAAGCAAGCAACACCTTGCTTGTTCGGCAGAATGTTTTCCGTTGAGACATAGACATGACTCCCTATGTCAGAGAATGCTGATTTGTCCGTGACATACTTGCAAATTTCTGAGAGTGGAATCGTGTCTTGAGTATCTTTCGCTTGCTCAATGTAGATGCAATTCAAATACTCAGCTAAATTATCATTTTCATGCGAAGGAGGAATCTGAACAATGAAAAATGATCTGATCCAGCTCATTGAAGAAGTTGATCATATTGAAGGCTTGTTTCGACGTTTTGAGCCAGAGATAGGGCTTTCAATTCCTTCCGGTGACTTTATTTATGATGTACCGGAATTTATCGAGTGGAAACAAGCAATCTTGTATGAACTGCAAGATATATATGATAGGACACATGATGCTTTTGTTTGGAAGATTATAAATGCAACAGGTGTAATAAGTCGGTTCACCGGGCGAAATTATGATGACCGCAAGAATTTTTCTGAGTTAAAAGGTGCCTTGCGCGTAATCAGGAAAAACATCGACAGATACTACCCGGAAAATACAGCAAACTTAGAGAAAGAAGGAGGCGAAAAAATGAAGAAAACTAAAGTATTCATCAGTCACTCTTCAAAGGACATTAAGCAGGTTTCTTTACTTGTTGATCTCCTTGCGGATATGGGATTGACAAATGATGATCTGTTTTGTTCCTCTGTACCGGATTATTCTATTCCGCTAAACGCCGATATATATGACTACTTGTCAAGCTTGTTCCACGAACACGACATTTATGTTATTTTCATGCTATCAGAGAATTATTATCAAAGTCCTGTTTGCCTGAATGAAATGGGGGCAGCTTGGGTGTTGAAAAGTGATTATACTTCAATACTGCTGCACGGATTTGATTATCATGAAATAAAAGGAGCTGTTAATGCCAACAAGATTGGGCTGCGGTTTGATGATAGTGATGAACTTCTTAAAAAGCGACTTGGTGAGCTTATCACAATTCTCTCGGAACGACTTGGGAAAAGTATTCCGGATATGCGCTGGGAAAGAAAGCGAGATTCTTTTGTTTCAGAAATAAAAAACTTGGTGTAACACAAGTAAAAGGAGGGAACCCAATAATGGCGAACTTCAATGAGCATTCTCTTGAAATGTCCATCATGGAGTTGTTTCAGGATGAAGGTTATATCTATTTGAATGGTGAGCAGATCCACCGCGAACGCTCTGAGGTTCTGCTTATCGACGATCTGCGGAAATACCTCCTGAACAGATATGCCGCAGAGGGTCTTACCGCAAGCGAGGTTGATAGCATTATCCTTCGCCTGAGGTCTATTTCCGGTACGATCTACGAAGCAAACAAAGCAGTCTGCAAAATGATTTGTGACGGCTTCATCTTCAACCGTGAGGATCACACAAAGAAAGACATTTACATTGAGCTGATTGACTTTGATGAGCCAGAGAAAAACGTGTTCAAGATCGTCAATCAATTTGAAATTGAAGGCATCAATAACCAGCTACGCATACCGGACGGGATTGTCTTCATCAACGGCATTCCTGTTGTTGTGCTTGAGTTCAAGAGCGCAGTCAAAGAAAACACAACGATCATGGACGCCTATACTCAGCTTACCGTGCGTTATCGCCGTGATATTCCTGAACTCTTCAAGTATAACGCCTTCATCGTCATAAGCGATGGTGCAAATAATAAATACGGTTCCTTCTTCTCCCCGTATGACTTCTTCTATGCGTGGAGAAAGATTGAAGCTGACGATAAGGAATTGGACGGCATCAATTCCCTTGTAACTATGGTGAGCGGACTGTTCCGCAAAGAACGGCTTTTGGCAGTCATCAAGGATTTTGTCTATTTCCCTGATAGCTCGGATAAAGACCTCAAAATCGTCTGCCGCTATCCTCAGTATTTTGCTGCGGTCAAGCTGTTTGAGAATATCAAGGCACATCTCAGACCGGAGGGGGACGGCAAGGGCGGCACATACTTCGGCGCGACAGGCTGCGGAAAAAGCTATACTATGCTCTTCCTCACAAGAATGCTTATGAAGAGTACCTTCTTCCATAGCCCTACAATCCTGATTATTACCGACCGAACGGATTTGGATGACCAGCTCTCAAAGCAGTTTGTAGCATCCAAGAAGTACATTGGTGACGAAACCGTTGTGAGCATTGATTCCCGCGAAAAGCTGCGTCAGGAACTTCAAGGCAGGACAAGCGGTGGGGTGTACATGACCACCATCCAAAAGTTCACCGAGGACTTGGAGCTTCTGACGGATAGAGCGAATGTGATCTGCATATCCGATGAAGCACACCGTAGTCAGATAAACCTCGATCAGAAAGTCAAGGTCACTGCCGAAGGTGTAGAGCGAAGCTATGGATTCGCAAAGTACCTACACGATTCTCTCCCCAATGCTACCTATGTCGGTTTCACCGGCACGCCCGTAGATGGCACGATTGAAGTCTTCGGTCCGGTTGTCGATGCCTACACAATGACAGAGGCGGTCAAAGACGGTATCACAGTCAACCTTGTCTACGACGGACGCGCTGCACGGGTCACTCTTGATCAGGCAAAGGTTCGGGAAATTGAAGATTATTATGACCGCTGTGCTGTTGAAGGTGCAAATGAGCATCAGATTGAGGAAAGCCAGAAGGCGGTTGCTCATATTGATGCGATCATCGGTGATCCTGACCGACTTCACGCAGTTGCGGAGGACTTCATTAACCACTATGAGACCCGCGTTGCCGAAAGAGCTACCGTTGCAGGAAAAGCAATGTTTGTCTGCTCTAATCGCAAGATTGCATACGCTTTTTATCAGATTATAGTTGGAATGAGACCGGAATGGGCAGAGAAAAAGGTTTGCCCTGACGGGGTTCAACTGACGGAAAAAGAGAAAAAGGAACTCAAACCCATCGAGAAGATCAAGCTCATCATGACGCGAAATAAAGATGATGAGCCTGAGCTTTATGAAATGCTGGGAACGAAAGATGATCGCAAGGAGTTTGACCGTCAGTTTAAGAACGTTAAATCAAACTTCAAAATTGCCATCGTTGTTGATATGTGGCTTACCGGCTTCGACGTACCGGCACTCGACACAATCTACATCGACAAGCCCATCCAGCAGCACAGCCTTATCCAGACGATTTCCCGCGTCAACCGCGTCTATACCGGCAAGGACAAGGGCTTGATCGTGGACTACATCGGCATTAAGAAAAACATGAATCTCGCCCTCAAGAAATACACCAACTTTGAGAGCGATGAGTTTGAAGGCGTCGAGCAGTCTATCACGATTGTTAAAGACCAGCTCGATGTCTTGGCTCAGATGTTCCACAACTTCAATAGCACGGATTACTTCAACGGCTCACCGAAAGAGCAGCTTGCTTGCCTCAATCGGGCTGTTGAGTATGTACAGCTCACGGAAGATTTGGAAACTCGCTTTATGGCGGCAGTCAAACGCATGAAACAAGCGTTCAACCTATGCAGTTCAAGTGAGGCTATCTCTGATAAAGAAAAGGACTATCTGCACTTCTACTGTGCTGTGCGCTCTATTCTTTTCAAACTCACAAAGGGTGATGCCCCTGACATTTCACAAATGAATGCCCGTGTCCGTGAACTTCTTGAAGGTGCAATTCAATCTGATGGTATAGAGGAACTGTTTGAGACGGGAAAGCACATCTCTGTTGATATTTTCAGTGACGAGTATCTGGATAAGATCAATGCAATCCAACTTCCAAACACAAAGATAAAGGTGTTGCAGAGGCTTCTTTCTCAAGCGATTGATGAGTATAAAAAAGTCAACCGCATTATGGGCATGGAGTTCTCAGACCGCCTCAAGCGGGTTGTTGATGAGTACAACAATCGCCGTCGTGATGAGGCTTTTGCTAATGAAGTTCTTGACGATGTGGCGGAGCAGCTTGCGAAGCTCCTTGAAGAACTCAAAAAGGAAAAAGACTCCTTCAAGGGCATGGGAATTGACTACGAGGAAAAAGCCTTTTATGACATTCTCAAGGCGGTTGCCAAGAAGTATGAGTTCGAGTACCCGGACGATAAGATGATTGAATTGTCAAAGCGGATTAAGATTATTGTCGATGACAAAGCTAAATACACCGACTGGTCTACCCGTGATGACATTAAGGCAAATCTGCAAGTTGACCTCATACTGCTACTGGATGAATTTGACTATCCCCCCGTAACCATTGATGATGTCTACAAGGAGGTTCTGGAACAAGCTGAAAACTTCAAAAAGTACGCTCAATAACCCACGTTCCATCGAAAGGAGTAGATCATGGGCAATTCAGTCATGTTGAATGGCGTCGAATATGCCGGAGAACAGATTGCCTATAAAGACAGCACCTATGAGCTTGTGTCAAAGGTAGCATATCTGATCGGCGTCCCGCTCCGTATTTTTCAAAATGAACACGAGCCGCCGAAGATAGAGATATACAACCGGCTTGAACAGGATAAAAATGCCCGCATCATTCGTAATCTATGTATCATCCGCACCGCCATTGAGCGCAATTACCGGAAAATAAATGACATCATGCGGATGGAATACCGTGGGCTTCTTTCGATGCCTGAGATCCTTCCAATGTCCAGTATGCAGCAGCTTTCAAATGACGGAATCAGCTTTATCAAAAAGTCGAGTACAAAGCTCTGCCACCACATTATCGAGATCAACCGGCTGATTTCAGACCGCATTAACAACTGCAAAAGCCTCTTTCCAATCTGGATTAACTGGGCGTACATAAAAGAGCTGTTCATTATGCCAAACGGCTTGACAGAGGACGGAACGAAAGATGCTGCGGACATCTATTACGCAAGTCTCTCCTACTACCCCTATCAAATGTACATCAACTGGGTACCGATGGACGAGGGTAATGTCCTCTATAATGACAAGAAGTTTGCTACCCTGCTTTATCAATGGCATTGCGACGCCTTCACGGAATACAGTAAAGTCTCCGATGCAGGGGCTTTTGTAAAAAACAATATCTACGACTTCATAGATGACAGCGAGAAAACCGTATTGGTAGTGGACTGCGAAAACTCTGACCCGTACAAGCTGTGCGCCACGCTCAAAAACCTTGATTATGAAGTCATGCAGAAAATTACGGCGATCATTCTCTTTGATGACGTACACACCGCTACGGCATGGCGGATTCTTGAAAACTACACCCGCATCCCCGTTGAACATATCATGATTGAGCGGATCAAGCAGAACAAATCACTGGTAGACATCAAGCTCACCGCAAGAGCCTGTCAGGAACACTACCAGAAGCAAGTGGATTCCTTCGTCATTGTCTCAAGCGATTCCGACTACTGGGGGCTTATCTCTTCCTTGCCGGACGCCAGATTCCTTGTCATGATTGAGCGGGAAAAATGCGGACCGGATATGAAGGCAGCACTTGCAGAATCCGGGATATTCTACTGCTATCTGGATGACTTTTATTCTGGCAACAGCGAAGACATCAAGAAGAACGCTTTGTTCAAGGAGATGTATCGCTGGATCGACAACTCCATCCACCTGAATGTCAACGATATGTTCGATGCCGCGCTGAGGAATACTCGAATTGAAATGTCTCCGGCAGAACGGCGTCAATTCTATGAAAAGCACATCAAACACATGACCTTGCAGATTGATGAAAACGGCAACGTCGGCATTGAGCTGAAACGAGGATAGCCTATAACTGAAAAGCTCCCCAGCACTACGCAGTGAGCGCAGTGCTGGGGAGTTCCTGTTTCCAGCGATTTTAATTCCTTGAGTCGATGCCCTGTTCATAGGAGACGCTATTCGACTTTTCAGAACCGGCTGACTTCTCACTATGCCGTGCAAAGCCACGCGGAACAATGATGGCGGTTCATCATCCAGATAATCGCTGGATAGCAAATAGATTTTTCGGAAGCGAAAAGACTTTCACGATTCCCACCGGCTTTGATCGAAACGCCTGATTTTTGGGTGTTTTACAGCCGCTCAATCGCAAGCGTCACCGGGTCAATTACAATGATAGACTTCCCGTTTCTGCCACGCGCATAGGTCACGGTCTTTCCCGTCCCACTGGGTCTGCCATCCCATACCGCAATAATAAAGTCGGCGTGATCGACCATATAGCGGTTGCGCTTGTCCATGCAGTCGGGCGAATAGTGACTTTGGAGCATGGTCTCCTTATCGCACTGCGCGGCAATGTCATAATAGCGTTCGCGCTGTGCCATCGACCACTTGACCGCCTGAGTTTCGCATGGAATAGCACTCTCAAGTGTAATGTTGGGATAACGAGCCTTCAAATCAAGCACGATCTCAGCCGCGTAAAGATCAACGCCGAGAGCCATGCCGGTTATAAAGTGCGTGACATCTTCTGCCTCGATAAGATTGATAATTTGTTCTTTCAGTTCCTCCTTGAGCTTGACACAGCGTTCGTCATCCTCATTCATTCCGAACGGGAGGTGCTGCGGGCGATGTCCGGTAAAGGCGCAAGTTTTCATGGTTGTTCTCCATCTCCTTCTGTGTATTAAAGATTGTCTCTGTGCCTCTAATACATAGTATAGCATGGAGATATGCAGAAATCGGTCGAAAAATGGCAAAAAAATAAGACTGCGTGAAAAAACACGCAGTCCTTGACGAACTTAGCCATTACCCGAGGTCTCCTGCTGAATCATCAGCTCAACCATCTGCAAGATACGTTTCTGTGCTTGTGGAGGCAACGAGTCAAGTTTCTCGGAAAGTTCAGACGCCTTGTAGCTCGTCGAGTGATCCAGAACGTCACAAAAGATCGCGTCAGCCGAAACCTCAAGCCCGTTGAGAAGGATAATCAACTTCTCGCAGCGAGGGAATGACATACCGCGCTAAACCGTGGAAATATAATTTGCTGTCAGCCCCGTCTTTTCCGCAAACTCTTCCTGCGAAAGACCGAGCCGTTCTCTGCATTGCTTTACTCGTTTTCCTATTCGCTTGTCAATCATAGCGCGTACCTACACCTTTTCTATAACGCTCATGATAATTATATGGATTAGAGGCATAGTAATACAGAAACGCTAATAGTGACACTATGGATTAACGTGTGATTTTGACGGTATTTACAGAAAAGATACAAAAAAAGAGCCTCTGCCGACACCCAAACCGGGCATCGACAGAGGCTCTTGATTCGTTTTCCGGGCATTCAAGCAAGTGCCGAAATCGACACTTATTTCCGCGCTAAAGATGAAACCACGCAGGGAATACAATCATTTAGGATGGTCAATTTGCGTCGCTCTGAGGCTTGCAATCACAGGCTTTTTCGACCCCTAACTGTCTACACCTCGATGCCTTGCGGGAGAAGTGCGGACAGGCGATGAGATCCGCACGGAAGCTCTGCTTGCAGCTATGGACGCAGCGGACGCAGAAGCGGTTATACTTCCGGCGTCCGCTGTCCCCGATGAAGAACGACCACTCCTGCCGCCATTTCTGACTTCTGCTCACAGCTCAATCTCTCCTTTGTGCTTTTTGGGTGAGCGCACACTCTGCGGAGTGGCATTCCTTCTGTTTTTCAGCCTTTGCGGACTTGAGCCTGTCCATGATGGAGGACTTCTCGCCGGTTTCGGGGGCTTTGGCATCAAGTGTCTTGTCTTCCTTCGGACCGTTGTTGATGATTCCGTCAATCATGCCGTAGTCATCCTCCATCGACATCTCCGCTGCCTTGAGGTAGTTTTCCTTCTCAAGAGCTGCCATCCAGCTTTCCTTGCTGATACCGAGCATTCCGCCCTTTGCCGCATGATCGGCAATCTCTTTGGCATCTACGCACAAGCCCTCGGTGTTATCGGAATAAAGACGGTAAACCTCGCAGCCCTTCTCCAAAGCCTTCTCAGCCGCCTCCTGACCGGCGGGAAGAACACCAGCCCATGCGTAGCCGTAGTCCTTCATATCCTGAACGGAGAGCGCGGGATCGGGCATTTCCGGCACTTCCTTGACCTCAAGGTCGAGAAGGCGGAGCGTGTCATCGTCAAAGCCGTTGTAGACATCATCAAGGACGAGCTTGCCGCGCTCATCGACGATGATGCAAGCCGCCTCATCGCCGTAGGTGTCATGCTCCATCAGGTAAAAGCTGTGACCGCCGACTTCGTGCTGGTCAATGGTGTGCCACGTCCCGATGTGACCGGCAACCGTCAGACCGGAGGTGTCGGCATTCATCTCAAAGTCCTTCTGCTCGGTAGCTTCCTGCTTCTGCTGCTCCTTCGAGATCATGGGGATCGCCACAATCTTATCGCCCAGCTTGACAAACTGCTCCGGAACTTTGAAGTGGTCAGAGAACTTCTGCATCTGCTCTACGGTCAGAGAACCGAAGCTGTCATCCGTCAAGCCGACTACCATGAATGTTCCGGCAACAACGTCGTAGATGTCACCGTCCTCATCACGCAGAGCGCGGTTCAGGGGCAAACCTTCCAGCTTGCCTTCCTCGTTGCAGACTAAGGCAATCGGGTCTTCGTAGGGATAAATCGCCTCGATGCAGCCGCCGACCTCATGCTGCAAGGACTCCAGCCCGGAGTCAATCTCCTTCACATAAGGCGCCTTTCCCGGCTCAACGACGAGAACGGCGATGGTGCTGTCACGCTCGGCGTCTTCCCCTGAGCCGGTGATCCGGTATTCGTCGGGAATATCGTCCAGCTCACCGTTAAACTGTCTGTCCCAGCGTTCGCTTGCGACGCGGACATAGCCTTCATCGGTGAAGCGTCCCTGCTCATCCATCGCAATGTCGCGCCCATAGCGTTCATAGTCGATGTAATTTGCCAGAGGACCGAGATCCTTTTCAGAGTAGATACCGGCTTCGTGGGCGTAATAGTAGCCGAGGTCGGATTCGTCGTTGATACCGGGCATGATGTCGTAGCAGTCCAGATTGAACGTCAGGTTGATGAGATCGTCGATGTCGCTGACCTCATCGCAGCCAGCCTCCATAATGGCAACGAGCTTTTCCTGATCGCTCAGGGAAAGCTCGTCAATCAAAGCGGCAAGGTAGTTGAGCTTATCAAGGCTCTCGTACTCGCCAAGCATCTTCTGAACGCCGTAGATCGGGCATTCGTAGTCGGTGATAAACCACTCTTCGTAGGGCTGACCGAACTCATCCTGCTTGCCGATCCCGATGCGCTCAAAGATCTTCTGCATCTCTTCCTCGGTGGTGGGCAGCTTCACCCACTCACCGACCAGCATACCCTCGTTGTACTTGCCAAGGTTCGTGACGAAGGCTTCAAAATCACCGTCTAATACGGGCATAGGCATCCTCCTTTCAGTCATCCATCATGCCGTCCGGCATGATATACAGTTCCTCAAACTCAGCATCGGTCATGGCTTCGAGCTTCCGGACGGTCTTATACATCAGCTCTGCGATCTCGCCGTCCATGTCGTTCAGGGTGACGCTCTTCATATCGTCGATCAGCCGCTTCCGGCTGGACGTGTTGAAGCAGCACGTCAGGTTGAGTTCTTCTACGGTAAAGTTTTTCATATCAGAGTACCATATCCTTTCCTTTCGATTTCTGCGGTTTCGGCGTGTGGGTCGGCTGTGCCTTCTGTGCGGATTTCAGCTTGTCGCGGATGGATTCACGGGCAGCGGGCTTCTTCGGGATGGTGTCGTAGATGGCAGTTCCGGCATCCTCCACATAGGCGCGGACATACTGGATGCTCTCAGAAAAGCGGATGGGGCGGTTCTTGTCCTCGATGTTGGTCAGCCGGACTTCATCAGCGGCAAAATCAACCGCGTCGATTCTGCACTTGATCCCATCCACATTCAGCGTTGCGCCGACAGGAATGTAATCTGCGCCTTTGAGTTCCTTGAAGGTCTCGCCGTCCTTGCTGAGAAAGACATCCATGCCGGACTTCCAGAGCTTGTGAGAACCGGCTACCCACGCACTTTCACGGAAGCCGGTCACCGGCATGGAGGGCTTGCCGCGTACCTTCTTCTCAAGGAGCTTTGTGCCGAGAAGCGGCGCGGCTTTCTCCGCGTCCTTGCCGTAAAGCTCAAAATAGCCGTTCTGGGCAAAGCAGACCAGCACGTCCGGATGCGCCTTTTTGACTGCTTCGTACTTGCGGAGTTCTGCGACGGGCAGAGGTGCAAGAGTTTCCGTCCTCTCCGTCTCCGGCAGTCTGTCACGGCGGCTTTTCTGCTTGGACAGCACTTCCGCCAGAGCATCCGCGTCCTTCGGGAGCGTCTGGTGGGTTTTGACGCCGCCATGCTCACCGACCAGAGCCATTGCTGCATCGAAGCTGCTGCGGCAGGGTGCGTCCAGCACAAAGCCATCTGCGAAGGTCAGCCGGTCATGATCCGGCGCAATCGAGTTCTGCGCCACATTTGCCGCCTGTTCCCGGTAGTTGATCTCAAAGACGTCCCCGAACACCTTGCCGCGCTTGACGGTTTTCGGGACAATGACGCGGGCAATGCACTCGTCGTAGGTCTGTTCCGCATAGAAACGGAAGGTGTTGTGATCTCGCGTTCCCTGAATAAAGACTTGATTTTCATTGAGGCAGTGCGTCCCATGCGGACGGCAGAACCACATCAGCGTCTTGTCTTCGGGATTCTGGCTTTCGGCAGCGCGGCGGATGATGCGCTTGTCGATGTCGAAGTCTTCCTTGTAGCTGTCTACATGACTGTCCACGAGCTTCTGCAGCTCCGCAACGATGTCAACATCTGTGTATTTCTTCATGCGTCTCCTTTCTCACAACTCCATGCCGTGCGTTTTGGATTTGACCGGAGATTTCTGCTCCGGCTGCTGTTTTGCAGCAGTCCTGAGCTGATCACGGATGGAGGGCTTTTCCTGCTTCTGCTCCTGCTTGACGTATTCCAGCGTCGGCATCAGCTCACGATAGCAGCCCTGTGTTTTCCTCGCCGCATGACGGCGATGGATTTTGAACAGTGGCTCACCGTTCTGCGTAACCGTGTTGCCCTCGATCCTGACGCCGTTCCGTGCCAGCAGATTGAAGGAATGGTTAGAGGCGCGATAGGACGCCCGCATACCGTCGTTGTTATAGGCAATCTGCCCCTTGAGCGTGTCCATGACGGCGGCTTTGATCTCCTTCTCTTCGGCAGTCAGGCGGTGCGCTTTCGGTGCTTTTGCCGCTTCCTCCGGCAAGGGGGCAAAGGGAGACTTGACCTCCACGGTTTTTACCTCAATAGAGGTAATCTCATCGTTCTCCCATGCAACGACCTCCGGGTCTCTTTCCTCTGTTTTCTCAGAAGTGACTTCCTTTTGAGCTTCGGTCTGCTGACGGAACGCATCCACGAAAAGTGCCGTCAGTCCGGGATTGGGTTTATCCACAAGGAAGCGGGAGGCATTCTCTGGGCAGACATCAACGCTCTTCGCCCATTCCTTGAGGGGCTGGGGAATGCGCCCGTCAAAGTCTTTCTGCTGAATGGTGTTTGCAAGGACATATCGGACACGCTCCGGAGAGAACTGCTCAAGGACGCTCTTCACGGCAGCATCCGCATCCAGCCGGTTATCTCCGTAGTTGGAGCTGATCGCCGCTTCAATCGCTTTGCGGCATTCCACGTTTGCGGCGAGAGAAGCACGATATGAATCCAGCTCACCGGCTTCATAGGCGTAATTCGCCGTCTCGCGGTAAATGGGGAGATTGCTGTTTTTTTCATTTAGCATCAACACGAAAGCCTGATGAGGAATAATATGAATGTCGGACTCAAGCACGCCCAATTCCACACACAACGATTCTGCAACAGAGGAAGCAGAGCTGTCAGGGTCAGGGACAAAACCGTGATCTTTCATGATTAGAGAAGAATCAAAGAGTTGATATGCGAAACCGTCTTTGACTGTATTTACCTCGACATATCCTTTGCCTCCAATCTCAAGTGCGACATGAGGTTCAATGTTTCTATTCTGTGATAGCAGTCTCATCTTGGCGTCAATGCCCTCGATCATTTCAGCCGCCGTCTTGCGGATGGTGTCCAGAGAGCTTTTCAGTTCCTTGGTTTCCTTGCCGGATGACCAACCGGCGATGTAACCGAAGGAGTAGTCCGAGGTTTCAATGCCGTAACGCTGGCAGACGGTGTAGGCAACGCTTTCCGCTTCAACCTCCTTGGTGTGCCGATCCTTCTTATCTTCTGGCGCGGCTTTCTCATCCGGCTTGACGGCGTGGAGCTTTGCGTGGGCGATCTCGTGAATGGCGGTTTTGACCGTCTGGATTTCGCTCATGCCTTCCTGAATGGCAATGCGGCTTTCAACCGGAGAGAAGAATCCCTTTGCGCCGCCCGGAATATCCTCAAAGGATATGGGGACGGGAGATTCCTGCTTGAGCGCATCGAAGAATGCCTCGTAGTTTTCGACGGTGCCTTTCAGCTCATCGACGATGATGTCCGGAAGCTCCTTGCCGTCCGTCTGAGAGACATCGAAGACGCTTACCACCTTGAAGGCAGGACGCAGGACTTCGACCGTCTCTGTAACGGTCTTTCCGTCTGCACCGATCACCGGCTTCTGCGTTACGGGGTCAATCTTCTCACGCTCTTCCTGCGCCTTGTACGGCGCTGGTGCGAGAATCTTGATGCCCTTTTCGCCCTTCATGACCTGACGGTCAAAGTTGCGCTGCCACGAGGTATAACCGGCAACATAGGTTGCCTCCGGCTTCTGCATCGCAATGAGCAGCGTGTTGTTGAAGGAATAGTTGTAGAACTTGGACATCGTGCGGAGGTATTCCTTGAACCGCTCGGATTCAAAAAGCTCCTTGATGCCCTGTTCCAGCTTGTCCGTGATTTCGCGGACTTGCTGTGCATTTTTGTTTTCAGCCATCTCAAACCTCCATTTCTTATTTGCTTTTGGGCGAAGAAAACCCCGTCTGGGATTTGCTCAGTAAACGAGCCTTTACCTCAGACGGGGTTTCTCTGCGCGTCATCCGACGATGGAAGATGTTATCCTCGTTCTCCCATTCAATCAGTCTGTCAAACAGCTCCGGGTGTTTTGTAATCATGTGCAGCAGCTCTTCGTCGCTTGCATTGGGACAGAACCAGCAGCCGTTTCTCCGGCAGTGAGCGTAGATCGGGGAAAGCAGCCCGTGTTCCGTACAGAGCTTGTAGGCGTCCGCCTCGGTCATACCGTATTTGGCAAGCAGACTGACCTTCGTTATTCCATCCAGACGAGCAAGGCGTTTTGGCTCATCCTCCGCGATGCCGACATAGCTCACAGTGTCCGGCGAGAGTGCGGCATTGTACTTGCGGACTGGCGGGATTTTGCAGTCACGATTGACTGCACACATACCAGCCCATGCAAAGCCGCGAACCTCGCCCTTGTGCGGTCCGCGGGTGATGACATGATGGAACACCTCATCGTAGGTCTTGTCCGCGTGGAGAATGGTGAACTTGATGCCCAGCTCCTTTTCGCAGAAGGGCTTGAGCCGGTCATAAATGAAGTCCCGGTGTTCCGGGACTTCGCCGCTTGTGTCTTTGTCGAACATGACCTCACTGAAAACCGCCTCGTCCAGCGGCTCATTGTGCTGTGCAGCCAGCAGGAGCGTCGCTACGCTGTCTTTGCCTCCGCTGCATGAAGCAACATACTTTGGGCGGGTCATCGATCAAACTCCATCTTGAAGCTGACGTATTTGCCGCCGCTGTCATCCAGCCGGATCACCGCATCGTAGAGCTGAGGCTTCTTCGGCGTGTAAAGCCCGGTCACGCGGCACCAGCCCTTGTCCAGCAGCTCCTTTGCAATCTTCTTGGTCAGCTTCTTTTTCTTGCTGGAAAAGAACTTGTTGTCTTCCCACAGGCAGAAGGAGCATTCCTTGTTCGAGCAGTAGAAGTTGCCCTTGCCGACATAGACCGGAGATCCACAACGAGGACATTTGCCGATTTCCTCCTTGCCCGTGCCGAAACGCTGGGCTTCGGCATCGGAGAGAAACGGGTAGGCTTTCACGAGATCCCCGGTCATCCGGACAATGCCGCTGAGGAATGCGTCTGCATCCGCATTGCCGCGCTCAATCTCCATGAGCGTGTTTTCCCATTCCGCCGTCATTGCGGGAGATGTGATCTGTTCCGGCAGGACGCAGACAAGGTTGCAGCCGTCCTTTGTGGGAATGAGGGATTTGCCCTTGCGCTCTGCAAAGCCGGATTTCACCAGCTTTTCAATGATACCGGCGCGGGTTGCGGGAGTGCCGAGACCTTTCTTCTCGGTGTCATCGTCGAACTGATCGTTTCCGGCAGTCTCCATCGCAGACAGGAGCGTGTCTTCCGTGTACTGCTTCGGGGGTGTCGTAAAGTGTTCGGTGACGCTGGCGGACACACCATCCAGAACATCGCCCTCATGGACTTCGGGCAGGGACTTCATGGGATCGTCCTTTTCCTTCGTCTTGAGGGAAGCCTTGAACAGCTCTTCGATGGCTTTCCATCCGTTTTGAACGACGGTCTTCCCCTTGGTTTTGAACTCGTAGCCCTCGCAGGAGAGCGAGATCTGCGTTTCTGCGTAGGTGTGCTTCTCGCCGGTCGCACACAGAAGGCGCATCCCGACAAGATTGAGGATTTTCTGCTCTGACTGAGGAAGCGCGGAAACCTCCTGCTTTTCAAGCTGGACGGTCGGGAGAATGGCGTGGTGATCTGTGACCTTGCTGTTGTCGGTTACGCGGGCAATGTCCGGAGTAACCGAAACACCGGAGAAAAGCGGAAGCTGGCGGCAGACAATAGAAATGACCTGACGGGCGGTGTCCTCCATATCGTCCGTAATGAACTGACTGTCCGTGCGCGGATAGGTCAGGAGCTTCTTTTCGTAGAGTGTTTGTACGAGATCGAGCGTCTGCTGGGCGGTGAAGCCGTAGTATCGGTTTGCCTCGCGCTGCAAGGTGGTCAGATCATAGAGCTTCGGAGGATTGACGGTTTTCGTCTCCCGCTTGAGAGAAGAAACGACGGCTTGCTTTTTCTCGCAAGCCGCCGCAATTCTTTTTGCTTCCTCTTCGGTTTTGACCTTTTCCAGATCGGCGGTCAGATCGCCCTTGCCGACGTGGACGTTGAAATACTTCTCCTTCTGGAACGTGGAGATTTTCCCGTCACGCTCCACCAGCATTGCAAGGGTCGGCGTCTGGACGCGCCCGACCACCAGCTTCTTGTGATAGAGCGTGGTGAACAGGCGGGTGCCGTTGATACCGACAATCCAGTCTGCCTTCGAGCGGCTGAGTGCCGCTTCATAGAGACGGTCATATTCCTTGCCGTCCCGGAGATGATTGAAGCCTTCGCGGATGGCGGAGTCCTCCAACGAGCTGATCCACAGACGCTTGAAGGGCTTGGTGCATCCGGCTTTGTTGTAGACCAGCCGGAAGATCAGCTCACCCTCGCGTCCTGCATCGGTTGCGCAGACCAGCTCGGTGACGCGCTTGTCCTTCATGAGAGCGGACAGCACCTTGAACTGCTGTGCTTTGTCCTTCGTGACCTCAAACATCCAGCTTTCCGGGACAATGGGCAGATCGTCATACCGCCACTTGGCATACCGCTCATCGTAGGAGCTGGCGTCTGCCAGCTCCACCAGATGACCGAAGCACCACGAAACGATGTAATTGCCGCCCTCCATGCAGCCGTCCTTGCGGGACGTTGCGCCCAGCACCTTTGCGATGGACTGGGCAACGCTGGGCTTTTCAGCAATGACTAAGATCAATCTTCATCACCTTCCGTTTCGGCATCCTCCGCGATCTGCGGCTCTTCATCCTCGTTGATGTACGGCTCTTCCTCGTAGCCTTCATCATCAAAGAAGTCCATATCCTCATCCTTGGGCTTTCTGCCCTTGACGAACTTGATGTAGTAATAAGCTGCACCCGCAGCACCGGCAAGGGCAAAGATGACGAGGATCATGCCGATGTTGGATTTCTTTTCGGGTTTAGGGGCGGGAGCATCGGTTTCCGCATCCTTATCCGGCTCAGGTGTAGCGGGGGCTGTGCCGGTGCATTCGCTCATGTTGGTCTTGCAGACCGGGCAGTCGGTATTGACTTGACCGGCAACGCATTTTTCCTTGCAGTTACAGGTGGTCAGAGCAGCCGCAGTGTCATCATCCAGCAGCGCAAGCAGATCGCTCTCATCGACCATGTTCAGGAAGTACGTCTGATACTGTTCCTCATCCTCGTTGATGGGCGCATCGTAGTCGATGACAATGAAGAAGGTGTTGCCGTTCTTCGTCTGGACTGTGATGAACTGCTTGTTGGTTGCCTTGTCATAGAGCAAGTCGCGGGTGTAGGCGTTGCCCTCATCGTCAATCGGCTCACCCTTCGGCTTTTCCGGCGTGGGAGTGACTGCGGGCTGCTGTTCGGGCTGAGTTGCCTCCGTAACGGGAAGGTTCTGCTCGGTATCATCGGCGTAGGCAAACGCCGTCACCGAGAAGCAGGACAGCACCATGACGCAGACTGCAAGGATGGTCAGAAAACGAAACTTCTTACGCATTGTCGATTACCTCCGTATTTTCAGCGGGCTTGGTGCCGCCCTTCATGGAAGACAGGAACGCCATGATCTGATCCTTGTCCATCACCATAGAGCGCACGGTGTTGATGATTTCAAGGTTTTCCAGCTCTGTCTTCTTGTCATACAGCTCCTTGAGCTGACCTTCGATTTCAGATTTCTTCTTTTCAGCCTTCTCGATGTCGGAGAGGACTTTCTGATACTTGGGATTCATGCAAAACTCCTTTCTTTTAATAGGCGGGTCTTCCGAAGGCGTAGAAATGAGACTGCCAGTAGGAAGAATTGATGGAAGCGTAGTGAATGGGATAGAGTAGGAAAGCGCCGCCTTACCGCATTACTGTGGCAGGTTTGC
>ENA-UOJE01001229-UOJE01001229.1-human-gut-metagenome-genome-assembly--contig:-C23-NODE-1229-length-23760-cov-8.986290_pt1 | contig 23760 bp, 17 predicted proteins | sample MGYA00242341_ERZ723888 | MGnify/ENA metagenome assembly ERZ723888 | reverse complement strand
CTTTTCGTAAGCTTTTTTCCGGAGAATCCGTCGGACAGCAATTCAGCTCACGGACGCAAATTCTTTCATTTCACAGCACAAAAGGAGTGTTCCAAATGTTTAACAAAAAAAAGTGGCTGCTTCTTCTGCTCACCGCCACCCTGGTGTGCGTTTCCGCCGGCTGCGGCAATGAAACCGCCACTTCCTCTTCACCCGCCTCTGCCCCCGGCGCCTCTTCATCCAGCCAGGGGGAATCCACCACCACTCCGACTCAGCCGGAGACCACCGCCGCGGCGGAGAGTACTCCCTCTTCCTCCGCTGCGGAGACTACCGCTCCTCCCGCCCCCACCACGACAGAGGCGCCCCCTCCCCCCACTACCACCGCTCCCACAGTCAGCGGTATGGCGGCGGGAGAAAAAGCGACCTCACAAACCGTGGAATTCACTATGCTGTCCGTCCGAAAGGATCCTAATAACAGCAGCCGCTACCTTGTCACCTTTACCCTGAAAAACCTGGATGCGCTGGAGCATCCCTACACTTATGCCCAGCGGCTGCATCTGCTGGCGGCGGATAAAACCCGGATTCCTGCCTCCTCTCTTTCCGCTGACGGCGTGGACCTCAACGGCAAGTCTCTGGCCTCCGGAGATTCCATCACCGCCGAAGCGGTCTTCACTCTGCCGGAAGGCTTCCAGCCGGTGAACTTTACCTATACCTACGATATTATGGGCTTCGGCATCTTTACTTATCGGCTGGACGGCTGATGATAAAGAGAATTAATTCCCTGATAGTAAAGAAATCCTGGAATGCAAAATTGCATTCCAGGATTTCTTTTATGCCGTGTGTCTTTTTATTTGGGAACAATAACCGCCAGAGGCCCCACCGGAGCGGAACCCGCGGTATAATCCGGAGCGCCTTCATAAGGAATCAGCGTCTGGCAGCAGACCTGAGCGATCATCCGGGCGTTGAAATCATTGGCATGGTTCACATTGTTGCCGCTGATATCGGTGAAGCGCTTGCGCCGCAGCAGCGCATTGTGGAAGCTGGTAACCTGGGCCACAGCCACGCCCTCTCCCTCCAGCTGGAGCAGCACCGGCTCGTATTCTCCCTGCTGGCCGTGGGTGAAGAGCACCTGGGGATGAGGCATGCAGGTGGAAATCAGAATAAATTCCGCATTCGGATTGATCTTGCGGGTGATGTCAATGATGCCCTTCATATAGCGCTGATGATCTTCCTTCACCATACCGCCGTTGCTGCCGCAGTTGATGCCGAAATTGATCACCACTAGGTCCGGATGATATGCGGCTACCTTTTCCTCGGCGTTTTCCATACCCCATTGGCTGTTCATGCCGCCGTTGGCGGTATTGAAGATGGTGATATCGTCGTAGCCGTAATGGGCCTTCAGTTCCATGGTGATCATATTGAAAAAGGTGGGCACATAGGGCGGGATATTCTCCGCGCCGGTGGAATTGGCTCCGCACATCACACTATCGCCATAGTATACAATGTTGAGGTGTTCCTTATTTTCCAGCTTGCGCTGGGTGTTCGGCAGCAGATTGCCCTTGTACAGGGGGATGAAATCCTTCCAGGGAGCGGAATGCCGATAGGTCACGGCGATCTGCCGCTCATAGAAGAAGTAGCCCTCATGGAAGACCACATAGCCGCCTCCCACCATATCAAAGGCCTCGTTCTCCACCTTGACCTTGGGGTAATACTCCGCGTGGGTCATGATGGGAACCGACGAGCCCTCGGGAATGATGAGCATGCCGTTTTCCAGCTTCCAGTCCTTTCCTTCCTGATACAGGTGCTTCCAGTCGCTGGAGCGCACCTCCAGGATTTCATCCGCCGGATAAAGCAGCGGGATGGGCGGCAGCTTTTCCTGCTCGTCACGCACCACCATAACCGATTCATTGTAGACCGTGTTCCCCTCCCAATAGGGATACAGGCAGGTTTCCAGATCAAAGTGATCCGTGGCCGGCGCCTTGGGAAGGGGCCGGTTTGTCGTTGCGTTGTTCATTCTGGTCGTCCTTTCCATATGGGAATTCTTTCTGCTCATTACGGACCGCCTCATCCCCTCTGGAGAGAGAACGAGGCGGTTGATATTACATGTTGGCCTGCCCGCTGGTGGAGATACCCTGGATCAGCAGCTTCTGGCAGAAGATGAACAGCACGATCAGGGGAATCAGGATGATGATGCAGGCGGCGTTTTTGGTGATGTCCGTGCCGATCATATCGGCAGCCAGCCCCACCCGTACCCAAATGTTGGGAATCCGGTTGGCCACTACCTCCATATTGGACATATACCGTTCCGGATAAGTGATATCCGTCCACTGCCAGCAGAAGGAGAAGAGGAAAACGGTCATCATCATGGTTCTGGCATTGGGCAGCATCACACTGAAGAAGGTCCGTACCGGTCCCGCGCCGTCGATGGCGGCGGCGTTTTCCAGGTCCTGCGGCAGTCCTTTAAAGAAGGAGGAAAGAAGGTAGATGTACAGCCCCTCCTTCAGTCCCAGACCGCAGAAAGCCAGAATAAACAGCGGCCACAGGGTGTCGGTAAGATTGAAGGGACCGAAAAAGCGGAATTCCAGGAACTGGGCGATGCTGTATACCTGAGGCGGAATCAGCATGATAACTATAACCAGCCCCTGAAAGAAATTCCGTCCCCGGAATTTGAAGCGGGAGAGACCATAGCCAACCCAGGTGCACACCATCATCTGGATAACGCCCACCGTCAGAGACATCACCAGGGTGGTGACGCCGGTTTTCGCCAGCTCCAGTTTCTTCCACGCCGTCTGCCAATAATACAGCGAGGGATGGCGGGGAATCATCCAAACGGTGGGATCCAGCAGATCGTCCGGATTCATGAAAGCCATGGATATCTTCTCGATGAAGGGCTTGAGGATCAGGAATGCCAAACCGAAAATGATGGCAAACCGAATCACCTTCCAGCAGAACATACCGATGGTTACCGCCCAGTTCCGTTCGGATTTCTTCCGGACGGACGTCTTCTTTTCGGGAGAGGGCATCGTGTTTTCATTCAGAGCGCTCATTTCGATTTATCCTTTCCCCTGATCACCCGAACCATGAGCAGTCCAGCCACCGCAATGATGACGGCGATACAGATAAAATACAGCATATACATGGCGGTTCCCACACCGTATTTGGTGCTGCTGGAAGCGGTAATACTGCTGATATACGAAACCATGGGGTTGCCGTAACGGGTGAAGGTATCCACAATGGTGTAAACGGAATTGACGATAATGAGAGGACTGATCATGGGTATGGTGATCTTCCAGAACAGCTCCCAGCCGCTGCAGCCCTCCACCTTAGCCGCCTCGTAAAGCGACGGCGGAATCTCCTGCAAACCGGCCAGGAAGATGAAAATCTGAATACCGGAGGACTGCACCACCCGATAGATGCTGTTCGCCGCCCCGACGATGATGTCGGTCAGCGCCGAAGGAAGATTGATGGTGGAAAGCAGATCCTGCATGCCGGCCATCTGGAAGCTGTCCAGCGCCGTACCGGTCTGCACCACCCTGTCTCCCATTGTCAAGGCGTTCATATCCTCAATCTTGGCGATAATACCGGTGGCCAGAAGCACCGGGATGAAAAAGATCACCCGGGCAAACACCCGTCCCCGGAACTTCTGATTGAGCACCGTGGAGATGAACAGGCTGAAGATCACGATGACCGGTATATCGGTAATCAGATCACCGACTGAGGTCAGCAGATTCCAGGTGAAATCCCGGTCGCTGAACAGGGCGGTGTAGTAATTGGCGAAACCCACCCAGGAGAGGGTATATCCCCCTTCGCCGATATGGATATCGTTGATGGAATAGACAAAGGTCATAATCATGTTGGGAATAAAGAATACAGCCGCTCCGAGAATCAGAGGAAAGATGAATAGATAGCCGTAGCGGGACTGCTTACGTTCCAATGAAGCAGGCTTGCGGTGCGTTTTGCTCATTTGCCTTTCCTCCTTTCTCAGTTCAGCACGGCGAAATCCCGTGCGCCGATGGTCTGGCCGTTTACCTGGGCTTCACTGAAGCCGTAGTTCACGGCAATGCGGGTGCCGTTTTCATAGGTGGTCACCGTTACGTTGCCATCCAGCATTTCATGATTCACGATGGTCTGGCTGCGCAGGCCGGAAAACACCTGATTATAACGCTGATAGGTCTCCACCGCCCGGTCAAAGGACTTCTCCACATTCATGGAAAAGCGCTGGGTGGCGTAGTCGGTCTTCATCATCAGCCGATCGTCCGCCGTGATCCAATCATAGTACAGGGAAGCGCCGCATTCCGCCGTATTCAGCAGGTTGCCTTCCCGGTCGTATGCCCGGTTGTCCGGGGAGCCGGTGAAATCCACATAACCGTGAACCGCCATCTGATAGAAGGGAACGCTTCTGGTTTCCGCATGATAACCGGAGCTGGTGAGGGGCATGTTGAGAATGCCGGAAACATAGGGCAGCGTGTAGATATTGCCGTAATCGGTGAGCAGGCTGTCGGTGTTGCCCGCCATGAATTCCATGGTCTCCCTCACCGCGTCCTTGGACATGGACAGGTCGTAATCCACCTTCTTGCTGAAGTCGGAAGTAATGTACTCGCCGCCGGTACTCCAAGAGAAGCCAAACAGGGATTTGTTGTCCTTCAGCTGCTTATCCACGCTGCCGAAGAATGCCCCTGCCAGATACCGGTAGATGGAGGGAGATACCGCCATGCGGTAGTTGTTCTGCGTTTCAAAATCCAGCGTAATGGGGTTGAAGCCGCTGAGGCTTGCCACGCTGCGATCCATCCGTTTGGCGCCGTCGCTGCCGGCTTTGAAGCCGTCAAAGGAGCCATCGGTATAAACATAGTTGAAATCCGTATCCAGATACAGCCGGCCGCCGCTTTGCTTCAGCCCTTCCGCCAGGGCCACCAGCTGCTCCATACTGCCCATCTTGTTGGAGATATCCAGCTGATCGAAGAACGCGTGATTCAACCCTGCGCTGCCATATCCCTTGAGCCGGATCTGCAGATTGGTGATATCCTCTTCCTGCAGCCGCCGGGCCACTTCTTGAATGCTTTCAAAGGTGGACAGAGCGGTTTTCTTTTGATAAGGAATACCCAGGATGTTGGCATCCTCTACCAAAATGCCGCTGAAATCCAGATACAGGGGCATATCGCCGTCGGAAAGCCGCTGGGTCAGTACGCCGGTATCCAGCAGATACTGCCGATAACGGTTGGCCATGCCGGAATAGCTGCTCTCCTCCCCGGTGAGAACCATATACCGCACCTTGGGGAACTCATAAGCAATATGGTTGGCGTAGAGATTAAAAGCATCGATGTGCCGGTCCTCACCGATATTGGTAATATCCATTCCCCGGACATCAAAGGCGCTGAATACATGGTTCTGGGAATTGGCGCTGCCGATGGTATTGGCGGTTACCGTCGCCATGGCTGCGCCGCTCTCGATGACGGTGAAGAAGGCGTTGTCCCCTTGATTGTAGCCGAACACCGGCAGCGGCACGTTCCGGGACAGCTCCTCCTGCTCGGTCTTTACGATCGCGTCGTCTTCGTTAAAAAGATGCTGGGAATACACCTGGTCTTCCCGCTTGTTGATATCGATCAGAGCGCCAGAACCGTCTGGCACCAGCATATAGCCCTCTTTGTCGGCGCCGCAGTAGCCGAAGTATTCCAGCAGCAGAATCTGCTGCAGCACGTCGGTGTCGTTGTTCTCTCTGATCTTATCCGACAATACGGTGGCGGAGAAGCCGTCCTCCTCCAAAGTGTACTCCACCGGGACCTCAAAGCCCACCGGCAGCGCCATCATATCGTCCGAGATACCGATGGCCGCCTTCTCGGCCTCATAGTCTTCCGCCGTGTAGCTGCTCTTTTTCAGGTAAGCGGTCACCCGTCGGAGTGTCGCGGGGGTCTCGGTGTCGATGAGCAGATACAGGTCCTGCTCCGCTAAAATCGGGTATTCAGCCAACTTCTCATTGAAATCCTCCCGGCCTTCCGCTTTAGAATACAGCCGGTACTCCATTTTAAAGCGGCGGCGGTCGCTGTCGCTGGCCAGGCCGGGCAGCACCACGTTTTCAAAGGTTTCCTTGGTAAAGGCGGGGGGCGCGAAAATCGCGCTGGAATCCGTGCCGAAAACATAATAGACCCGGATGGTGTTGCCCTTCCGCTTCACCACAAAGTTCCCTTTATCCACGCTTTGAACCGCGGTCAAATACTGGGCTTTACTCGATGTGTCATAATACAGCAGGGTCATCTCCGACTGCATCCGCTCGACATTCTCAATGGCAAAGCTTTCCGCATTCTCCACATAGGAAGGATACGCATAGCCGCTGCGTTTATCCGTTAAAACAAAATGTCCGGTGGCGGCGTCAAAATCCAGAGAAACCCGGTCGTTTTCCAGCAGAATATTTTCCCCGGTGACAACTTCCCAATCGCTGTCGTCCGATGAGGTGTAGCCCTGATGCTTGGCTTTCACCCCGGAGGAAGACGTACGGTCGGGTCCGGGAATGATGGACAGGCAGATCCCCACCACCACGCATACTATCAGCAAAATGGGGATCCCCACCCGCAAAACTCGTTTGATCTTCATTGTATCACCTCCGGCGCACTGACGCCGCATCAATAGAATCGGAACAGGATTTCCTTATACAAATTAAAGCCGAACGCAAACACTTCCTGCACCAGATTCACCAGCAGCAGACTGATAAACAGGATCAGGCAGATTCCTACCAGCGTCAGCAGCAGGGTGAGCAACGCTTTGCCCAGGGAATAGTCGTGGGTCATCATCATGCCGAAGAAAAGCAACGCTACCACCCAGATGATGGAAATGGTATTAAGCACCGTGTAGAACACGGCTTCCTCCGAGGTGAGCACATGGCTCATGATGAACAGAGGAATGCTCAGGTAGATATAGGGCTTCAAGGCAAAGCCAGTGGCGATAAAGATATCCTTCAGGCTGCCTTCGCCCTCCATCAGGGTGGTGAAACACCAGTTGGATACGCACCACAGCAGAATGGGAATCATCATCCGCGCCAGCTCGAACCACACGTTGACCTGATCAGACGGCTTGCTGCTGAAGAGATAGCCGCTGTACTGGGCCCGAATCATATAAATCAGGGCGAAAAGGACGAAGAAGATCGCCGCGCTGGCAATGGAACCGCGCTTCTCCCGCTTGATATCCCAATAACCGTCGAAGGGATGGAACATGGCGTAGCTGCCGTAGCGCATCTCCCGCACCACCCGAGTCTGGGAAAGCCGTTGAACCGGCGCCAGTCTGCGCACCAATCTGGGCACAAAGATCAGCACCAGAATCAGCACCACCAGCAGAATAGCAATCGGGGTAAACCGCTGGCTGATGTACTCGCTGCGGTACTCCTTAAAGGCTTGGGAATAATAATACTTTTCATTGGTGGCCTGGAGCTTCTCCATGGCTTCGCTGAAGTTGCCGTTCTGAATATCAATCCGCGCCAAGTTGATGTAGGCGATGTCATAATTGGAGCACTGATCCAGCACCTGATTCCAGGCTTCCTCCGCCTTGGGCAGGTAGCCTTCCTTCTGCAGGCCGACGGCATTATTGACGCACCGGCCGAAATCCGTGGGCGCGAATACATCGATACTGCCTTTGGAACGGTCGGTTACCAAAACGTCGTCCCCCGCCGCCGTCAGGCTGCTGGGAGAATAAAAGGAGCCGTTCAGGGCGCCCATGTTGCCGAAGACATACAGCAGGTTGCCTCCTTCGTCATAGGCGAAAACCCGGCCCATCAGAGTATCCAGCGCCAGGTAGCTGCCGTCCTCCCGCACAGTGATATCCACAAAGCTGGTCTGGAGATACGCGCCGGTGGAATCGGCATAATCCCCATCCCCCGACGGATAGCCCATTTTCGCTGTCTTGCTGTATTTCAGCACATTTTCGCCCTGGCTGTTCAGCCGGGAGATGGGCTTCACATTTTGGGTTTTGGCCGTCACATACAGGAAGCCCTTATCATCCATTTTTACCGCGTTGTATTCGGTGGGGACAATCTTCATCAGGGCGGCCGCCTGCTCTTTGGTGGCAAACCAGCGCCGGATGATCTGGGTAAAGGTGGGACTCACCTTGGGCGCGCCCATATAGCTCATGAACTCGCCGTTTTCATCCAGCTGTACCAGGCCCTGGTTGATGCCCTTGGCGATGACATACATCCGGCCGGCATAATCCACCGCCAGCCGGGTGGGCTCATACACGTAATCCTCGTCCTGGGTCTCGATGACCGGGCGGCCGAATTCTCTGATGAGCTGGTGGCTGACGCCGTCAAAACAGAGGATGCGTGCGTTTGCTGAATCCGCGACATACAGCTTGCCGTCCACCGCGCACAAACCGGTGGGATTGTTGAAATTGTCCTGCGTCCCGTTGTTGTCAAAGGGACCGATCACGCCTTTGAGGTTATATTGATTGTCCAGCATCACGATGCGGTTGTTACCGCTGTCCGCGATGTATACCGTTCCCGCATTGTCGTAAATGATGCAGGAGAGGTCCTTAAGCTGTCCAAGCCCCAACGTTTCGCCAGTGATGGTTTTCACCGACGTATAGGCGGCCGGCGTCGCCACCGGCTCCCCCTCGGAGTTGTAGATATAGGGAAAATAACCTAGTCCTCCGTTCAAATCAGGGGAAGCGGCCGCCGGAAGAATAAGGCCGATCAAAACGGCCAAAACACATATGATTCGCTTCATAGGCCCGCTTCTACTCCTTCATTCCGGATGTGGACATGGTCTCGATAATGCTGCTCTGGGTGGTGATGAAGATGGTGATGGGCACCAGCATCATGATGACGGTCACCGCCGCACCAACGCCGGCCCGGGCGATACCGCCGGCCAGAATCTGTCCCAAAGCATAGGAAAGGGTCTTCAGTTCCTCGTTAAAGATGAAGTTGGAGGCCCCCATATTCCACAGATTCTGCACCTGCAGAAGGGTCAGGGTCAGCCACGCCGCCTTGACGTTGGGCATGGCGATCCGCCAGAAAATCCGCCATTGGCCGGCGCCGTCGATCCGGGCGGCCTCCAGCAAGGAGTCGGGTATCTGCTCCATGAACTGCTTCATGAGATAAAGTCCCAGCGGCGTGGCGAAGGAGGGAACAATCAGCGCAAGATAGGTGTTGATCCACTTCAGCTCAGCCATGATGATGTAGTTGGGAATGGCCGTGACCGTGGCGTTGAACATCAGCGCCAGCACGATGATGTTGAAGATCACGTCCCTGCCGGGAAACTTCTTCTTCGCCAGCGGGAAGGCGCACATGGAAGCCAGAATCACATGGCCGAAGGTGCCCGCGACGGTGATAAAGACGGTGTTGAACAGGTACCGCAGAAAGGGCACCCAGGAATTGGACATGATGGTCATCATGTCGCTGTAGTTTTTCCCCGTCGGGTTAATGGGAATCAGCTTGGGCGGGAACAGCCACAACTCGTCCAGCGGTTTAAAGGAGTTGCTGATGCTCAGTATCAAAGGAGTCGCGGTAAAGAGCGCGAAAACCAGCATGACGAGAAAAAGCAGGATGGTGCCGCCCAGGGAGCGATTGACCCGGCGTCTGCAGATTTTGATCCGTTTCATACTCAGCCCCCCAGTTTCTTCAGCAGCCGCTGCACCACCATGTTGGATCCCACCATGATGACAAAGAGCATGGTGGCAATGGCGGAGGCATAGCCCATTTCAAACCGGACATTGCCGTAATCCTGCAGCAGATGCACCAGGGTGTGCAGCGCGTAGTTGGTGCTGGGGAAGCCGAAGAGTCCGCTGATGATATCTCCCACGCCGAAAGAGGTGGTAATGCTCATCACCGCGCCGAACATCAGCTGAGGCCGCATGGAGGGCAGGGTGATGTACCACAGCTCCTGCCACCGGTTTTTGATGCCGTCCACCGAACCGGCTTCATACAGGCTCCGGTCCACATTCTGATAGCCGGCGATAAAGGACAGGAAGCTGGTGCCCAGGCTCATCCACAGGATAACCGCAATGGCGGTGCCCATCATATAATTGGTGTCGGTCAGCCACTGAATTGGCGAGTAGGTCAGCCCCAAGGACATCAGCAGAGAGTTGAGCAGACCGTTGGAATCGCCGTTGAGGATAATGGACCACACCATGTAGGCGCCGCCGCTGAGGGTGGGCGCATAGAACAGCAGTGTGAACACCGCCCGCAGCTTCGGCGGGAACTCGTTCACCAGCCAGGCCAGCAGCAGACAGAGGAAGAAGCTGACCGGACCGGTGACCACCGCCAGCACCAGGGTGTTTTTCAATGCGATCATAAACAGGCTGTCCTGCATGATCAGGCGGAAATAGTTGTTCAGCCCCACAAACTCAGGCGCTTCAAGAACATTGAAGTAAGTAAAACTCAGGAAAATGGAAATCAAGACGGGAAGCACCGTAAATACCACGAACAGCAGCATATACGGCAGTATAAACAGATAGTCGTCGGCATACCGGATCAGGGGATTCTTCTTCCTTTTCCGGGGCTTATCGACGCTTATTTTTGCTACTTGGTTCATGTTAGCCCCATTTCTCCGCAGACACGGTCGGACAAAACGCCTTGTGTCTCAGGCATGTTGTTCATCAGGACACGGGCAGCTTGAATTCCTGCCGCTTATTCCGGATTTCATTGTTAATCTCCCGGGCGGAGGATACCATGGTCTCCCGCACGTCTTTGCCGTCCAGCACCACGTCGCGGAAGGCAAAATCAAAATAACGGGAGGTGAAATAGCCGCCGGGCACCTCCGGAATCGCTTTTACATACTGCCACTGCTCCGTCAGCGCCTCTTGGGTGCTGCGGTCCCAAGCGATGGTTTCCATCGCTTCCACATTGGCGGTGGGATAACGGGCGGCGGAACCCATGACGCTTTCCAGCTCGCTGGCGTACCGGGATTGGGTGTCCGCCTGGGTCCACCATTTCAGGAACTCCCAAGCCGCTTCCTTCTCCTCGGACTGTTTCATAATCACGCCGCCGGTAACTGTTCCGGCCACCGAATGATCCAGCACGGTTTCCCCATTCTCGTCGGTGCGGTAGGTGCCGGGCACCACCGTCATATCCCACATACCCTTAATCTCCGGCGCGAAAACAGACAGCTGATTATAGGTGGTGAAATCCGCGATGCCGATGGGCATCTCTCCCGTGCGGAACCGGTTGGCGAAATCAAAAGCAATAGGCTGCTTATACGCGGTATACAGCTCCGTAAACCGCTCAAAGGTATCGATTCCCTCCACGCTGTCCAGGGCGGTGGTCATGCCGTTTTCACTGTACAGGGATCCGCCGGCCTGATAGAGCATGGTGGCATAGTTGTTCAATGTGGTGGCGACGCCGAACATCAGATAGCTTTTCTGAATCAGCGGCAGCACCTTTTTCAAAAGGGAATCCCAGGAACGCAGATCCTCTTCATCGATTCCCAGCTCCTCCAGGATATCCTTGCGATAGAACAGCATGGGGAAGGTTTGGGTCTCCGGCAGAGCGTACAGACCGCCGTTATAGCTGAAAGGCTCCAGGGCGCTGCCATAAAAACGGCTTTTCACCTCTTCGGCGCCGGTGAATTCGGAAAGATCACAGACCGCGTTGCGCAGGGCGTAGTTCAGGGGGTCGGCCTGGGTCTGCTGCAGCGCCACATCCGGCCCGATGCCCGCCAGGGTCGCCGGCAGCAGGGAACCGGCGGAAACCAACTGCAGATTCACGCCGATATTGCTCTGCTCCACAAAGACATCATTGATCAGCTGCTTGATGATCTGGGCCTGATCCCGGCCCGCAGCATTGCCGGATGAAGCGCCGGCCGTGCTGGCCGCCGTCGTGACAACGGTGCTGGAGCCCACCCAAACGGTGATCTCCCGGTCCACATTGGCGCCGCTCTGGCCCACCGTGGCGTAATCCTGGAAGAAGGAGGAAATAAACTGCAGGAAATAATGCTTTGTCAGCCCGAAGAAATTGGCCTCCGCTTGGGGAGCCGCCTCCCCCGGCTTTAGCAGCTGAAAGGAATCCAGCTGCAGCGGCTGAGAGGTTTCACTCAACAGCCAAGTGCCCAGACCGGATATGTTGTTGTTGAAATCATTTAAGCGGCGGCTGATGGTGGTTTCATCCTTCACCATACCGTCCATCTGCAGATAGAGCTTCTGAATGGTCGCCGTGTTCTGACCGGTTTTTCCTTCCCCCAACGCCTTGATCTCCTCTTCCACAGCCTTGAGCCGGGCACTGGTATCCGCCATTTTTTCAATCACTTCGGGGATGACTTTATCAAACTGGTAATCCCGGTAAACGTCCGGATCTGGTCCGGTGAACATCACGATCCGGCGGTAGATTTCATTGAGATCCAGCACGATGTCCTGCATCTCCCCCACAATGGAGGCGAAGCTGCCCAGGGTGACTTCCATCCGGATAACGTGATCTCCTTTAGACAGCCAGAAGCGATAGCCTTCCCCGCCGGTTTCCTCGGCGCCCAGCACCGTGGACTGCCAGCTGCCGGAATAGGGGAACTCTATCTGTTCCGCTTCTGCGAAAGGCACCTTGCCATCTATCATCAGCCTTCTGGCGGACACATTGTTGGCTTTCGCGTCCTGCTTGAAGCGCAGCGCGAAGGTATACAGTCCGTCCTCCGGCACATTGATTTCCCATTCCAGCCACTGTCCTGCCATCCCCCACCGGTCGGTACCGATGGTGTTGTAGCGGATCTTGTCCACTTCATAAGGGGTGCTCAGCGGCGACGTACGGTCATTGATCGGGTAAAGCATCTGATCGGATTTGTAGGCCGCGTTCTCCGCCTCCTTCAAAGGCAAAGACTGAGCGGCGTCGGTATGCCCTTCCGCTTTCCAGGCGGCCAGCTGCTCTTCATAGGACAGCAAGTTTTCCGCCGTATGCAGCAAGATGGTGTGCAGCGCCGCGGGTTCCTTATCCGAGACGATGCGCAGGGTGTGCTGCCCTTCCGTCAAATAAAAACGCAGCGGGTCATTATAATAGCCTGCGGCGTCCCGAACCTCCGCCTCCATCCATTTGGGCTTTTCCACCTGGGTGGGCCGGATATCATTGCCTGTGGTATCCTGGGTAATGGGTCCGTTATCTGCCCAGGAACGGGAAAATTCCACTCCCGCCGCCTCTTCAAACGGCAGAACCCCGTCGATATAAAAACTGCGGGTGATGGATCCGCCGGTGCCTTCCAGTGGGAAATACACCAGCCGCATATTATAGAACCCCGCCTTATTCACGGTGAAGGTATATTCCACATATCCTTCATCACCGGTAAGCAGGGTTTGGCCTTCTTTTCCCTGATAATTATCTTCCGTCGTCAGGTTTTCCATTTCCGCCGCTGTATAGCCGGCAGCGGAGATGGACAGGTCCTGGCCGGCGAAGGCTGCGTCCTTATGTTCTGTTAAATACGCCTGATAACTGCCAGGGGCGGCCGGGGAGGGGGCCTCCCCGGCGGGCGCGGTTTCTTCCGCGCCCAGCACGGGCAGAGCCCCCACCGACTGCACCAATAGGACGGACGCCGCCACGGACGTGATTATCCTGCGCATTCTGTTGAACCGTCTGTATTCCATATTCACTCACCTTCCGTATGGCCTGCGTCCGCCGGACTTAGGTCACGGCAGCTTAGCAAAAGCATCCTGGACATCTTTGTCATAAGCGCCGGCGATGGCCTGGAACGCCGCATCCACCGTCTGCGTACCCCAGAAAATGGAGCCGTACTGCGCCACGTTCAGAGCATCGCCCAAGGTCCGTACGTTGTAGCCCAGATCAATCACGCCGTTGTCGGCAGCCAGCTTCATCATCTGGCGGCTCAGATTGTCGCCGTCCATGAAGAACTCCGCCGTGGTATCCTCATCATAGGCGGCCATGTCTTTGGCATAATCCTCAATCGGCCGGGAAATCGCCCGGAAGATCTTAGCGGTCTTCACGTAGTCAGGATTGGTTCTGGTCATGGCGTAACCCTGCAGGGTCTGCGCATAGGTCATGTATTTGCTGGCGCTGGGTCCCTTGGGATACACCACCAGACCGTAATCCAGGCCTTCCATCTGCTTGAAGTTGGTGCCGTACCAAATACGGCCGGAAATAAAGCCGATTAAGCCTTTTTCAAAGCTGGTGAACAGGGTCTGCACGGCGGGCATATTGCTCCAGGTTTCTTCCTTCTTCATGTTGGGATAAATCTTCATGGTTTTATCCACATTGACAATCTGATTAAGGAAGTTCATGGCCGCCAGATATTTGGAATCCGTATAGGTGGTGGTGAGTTTGCCGTTGGAACCTTCGGTTATTGCTTTGGCGCCGTTGGAAATCGCCAGAGCACGGCCGGGATCAGCATAAACATCCGCCCAGCCCAGACCATAACGGTTGGCGCTGGCTTTGGTGATTTTCTGAAGCATTTCCCGGAAAACATCCCAGGTCCAGGTGCCCTTCTGCGCCATCTGAGCGGGATCGTCTTTAATGCCCGCCGCCTTGAGAACGTCGCGGTTATACCACAGCACGGTGGCGCCGCCTTCGGCAGGCCGCTCAAATTCCATGATATAGTTCTTGCCGTTGAGGGTGGTATCCAGGTGGGTCTGTATCCAGCGGGTGTCATAAAAGTTAACGATGTCGGCCACATCGTTCCAGGGACGCAGGAAGCCCGCGCCCGCCGCCGGGATCCACATTTCCGGCAGCATCTTGAGGATATCCGCCACCTTGTCGCCCGCCATGATCCGGGGCATCAGAGCCTCCATGCCGCCGTAGAAATCGGTGATGCGGATCTTGCAGTTGTATTGCTTTTCCACCTCATCGAACCGCTGGTGGTACATCCGTTCCACCAGACCGGCGTTATCCGGCGCTTCTCGGTTCATCCAGGGATTGGCGATGACGAACTCATAGCCGCCCATGTTTTCCACGGTATCATCGTAGAGCTTCCGCTCCGTGGACACCGGCGGTTCGTTGTTATTCGTGTTGGAACTGGTGCTGGTGTTGGAATTGGGGGTGGAGTTGGGGGTCGAGTTCGGGTCGGTGCTGGCGTCCGAACTGGAGTCGGTGCTGGCATCGCCGCTGGAATTCGTACTGGCATCAGGACTGGAACTGGTGCTGGAGCTGGTTTGGGAGCCGGTGGTCGAGCCTGAACCGGAGCTGGTGTCGGAATTGCCACCACAGCCACTGGCCAAGCCAACAGTCAGCAACAAAGCAGACAGCAGTCCAACCATTCTGATATAGAGCTTCATGGGTACACTCTCCTTTTTAAAATTAACACGCATCGTTTAAGGTGCATGTTTAAGGCGATTAATAACGATAGGCCACTTCGGCGCTGTAGTCGAGGTAATATTTCACAGCCTCTCCCGGCACATTCCAGGGGATATGGTTGCCGATACACATCATGTAGCCGCCGGACATTTTCGCCGTTTCCACCATATTGTCCACCATCTTTTTAATGGCGGCCTTATCCCCCGACTGCAGAATCCGGCTGTCTCCTTCTCCGGCGATAAAGGCATCCTTATGCCGCCGGGCGATAGCTTTATAATCGGTATAGGGTTCGGAGATAATTCCTCTGGCGCCGCAGGCCATCACATCATCCGCATAAGCGTCCATACAGCCGTCGGCCATGAAGATGACCTCCTTGCCCGCTGCCTTCAGCATACCGAAAAACTCCTCATACCGGGGGAAGATATATTTGTTCATCCACGCCGGCGAGCAGATGGGACCATTCGTCATCACGATATCGTCATGGCAGACCACAAAGTTCACCGGTAGCCGGGCAAAAGCACGGAACAGCCGGCGGTTCAGTTCAGCGAACTCATCCATGATCCGCTCGAACTCTTTCTCCAAACAGATTTCCAAAAACAGCTCCCAGCCGAAGGTGAGCAGCGGCCACATGAACATGGTGGTGTAAATTCCCACATCCGCCGCGGAACCTGCCGGCGCCTTATCGCCCCACTCGGCGGGATACCGTTTCCGATAGGTCTGATACAAAATCTCTTCACTGGAATAATCGTAAGGAGACACCGACGGCCAGTCGGTGAAATCCGCTTTTTTCAGCGGACTGAAGGCCAACGCCTCCTCCGCTGATTTGAAATAGGCTTCGCCGTGTTCCCAGCCGCTTTCCGTATCCCCCCACCGGGTGGTATGCCCCACCCGGTCCGCCTCCAGCTTAGGAGGCGGAAGAGGTGTATCTTCGTCAGGAATCGGCAGCCGAAGCTGAGGATACAGCTGAGCCATCCGCTGGCGGCAGAGGCGGGGATGCCGGTAATAGTCGATGCCGGTCAGGTAGGTTTCGGCATCCGGATTGGACCAATGCTCCCAGTGAACCACCCGCCGGGGCCCCCGGCCCATAAAAGTCAAATAGCGTTCATCTTCCGTCATTCCTGCATCCCTCCTCCGCGCCCTTTTTATCGAATGGTTTGAGCGCTGGTTTTACGGCAGCTTCTTAAAGGTATCCTGGATATCTTTATCAAAGGTACCTTTGATGGCGTCGATGGACGCCGCCACGGTATTTTCTTTCCAGAAGATCGCGCTGATACCCGCACGGTCCAGACCCATCTGCAGATTGCGGACGCTGTAGCCCACGTCCAGCACGCTGTTCTTGGCGCCCAGACGCATCATCTTTTTGCTCATCTCGTCCCCATCCATAAAGAAATCGGAGACAATGTCGTTTTCATAAGCGTCGATATCCTCAAAGTCCTTGGTGGGGCGGGCAATGGCTCGGAAGATTTTGGCCGTTTTTTCATAATCCGGATTGGTGGAGGTCATGGCAAAACCGCCCAAGGTGTTGGCGCAGGAAATATAGTCCTTCGCCGCCGGCCCCTTGGGATACACCACCATGCCGTAGTTCAGCCCTTCTTTCAGCTTGAGGGAACCGCCATACCAGATGCGGCCGGAGATAAAGCCCGCCAGGCCTTTTTCAAAGTTGTTGAACACGGTCTGAACATCAGGCATATCGTTCCATTTTTCTTCCGTTTTCATATTGGGATAGATCTTCATGGTTTTGTCCACGTTGACGATCTGATCGAGGAAATTCAGCGCGTCTATGTATTTTTGATCGCTGAAAGTGGCGACGTACTCATTTTTGCTGTTCATCGTCACCGCCATGGCGCCGTTGGAAGCGGCCAGCGCCCGGAGGGGGCTGGAATAGGGATCCACCCAATGCAGGCCGTAACGGTTGGCGGTGGGCTTGTTGATCTTCTGTAGCATCTCCCGGAAAACATCCCAGGTCCAGGTGCCGTCCAGGGCCATCTGGGCCGGATCCTCTTTGATGCCAGACGCCTTCAGCACGTCCTTGTTGTACCACAGGAACAAAGCGGCGGCATCAGCGGGACGTTCATACTGCAGGATATAATTTTTTCCTTTCAGCGTGGCGTTGAGTTGGGGTTCCAGCCAACGGGTGTCGTACAAATTAACGATGTCGGCCACATCATTCCAGGGACGCAGGAAGCCGGCGCCCGCTGCGGGAATCCACATTTCCGGCAGCATATTGAGCACGTCCGCCACCTTGTCTCCCGCCATGATCCGGGGCATCAGCGCTTCCATGCCACCGTAGAAATCGGTGATGCGAACCTTGCAGTTGTATTCCTTTTCCACCTCGTCGATACGCTGATGGATCAGCCTCTCTGCCAAGCCCGCGTTGTCCGGCGGTTCCCGATTCATCCAAGGATTGGCGATGACGAACTCATAGCCGCCCATGTTTTCCACAGTATCGTCGTAGAGTTTCCGTTCCATGGGCTTGGGAGGCTCCGGCGTGGTGTTGGAGCTTGGGTTGGAGCCGGGATTGGAATCAGGCGTTGAATTGGTGCCGGTGTTGGAGCCGGGATCCGCGCTGGAGTTGGTGCTGACGTCCGAACCGGAATTCGAACTGGAATCTGCTTTGGAACTGGTACTGGAATTGGAACTGGTGCCGGAAGCGTTGGAAGTGGTTCCGGAAGCAGTGGAGCTGGTGTCCTTGCCGCCGCAGCCGCAAACCGTTGCGGCCAATAGAAGAGTCGCCAGAGATACGCCTAAAATAGATTTTACCCGTCTCATTGTGTTTCCCCCTCTTTTATTGTAAAGCGGTTGCCAATGGATAACAGAAATGCAGACAGACTCACGACTCACAGAAGCTGAATTTTAAAGGTCACCGGGAAATCGCTTTTAATACCCGACAGCGGCTGAATCACCAGCGCCTCGTCGTCAATGGTATACATCACGCTGCGGTTGAAACCCAGCACCGAGATGGAGGTAATTTGTCCCTTGAAATGGGGCGATCCTTTCCGCAGCGCCCGGATACGCACCGGCTGACCCGTCCATTTCATAACAAAGGCATAGATGACGCCTTTTTTATAGGTGAAGCGGATATCCTCATGGGTGTATTCGCCCCGGGCCGTATCGGTCATATAGCCTTCGGGAATCTCCGTCGGGCCTTCCCCATAGATCCGCCAGAAGGTAGTGTCATAGATGGCTTCGCCGTTGGCATCCATCCAGTTGCCGATTTCCTCCAGGACTTCCTTTTCCTCTTTGGCGATGGTGCCGTCCGCCTTGGGGCCGACATTAAGCAGCATACAGCCGTTTTTGCTCACCACGTCCACCAGATCGCAAACGATGGACTCCGCTTTTTTATACACATTATTTTCGATATATCCCCAGGAGTTGCAGCCCACAGCCGTATCGCACTGCCACAACCGGGGGGAGATGGCGCTGAGTTGTCCCCGTTCCACATCGAAAACAGCGCTGCCCAGCACAAAGGAATCATGTTTGTAATCGATAGCCACCGGCACACCCCATTTGAAGGCCCGGTTGTAATAATAAGCGGCGAACTTCCGCAGGTAGGGTTTGAAAGCAGGCAGCTCGATCCACCAGTCAAAATAGATCAGCTTGGGACGATAGCGGTCCACCAGCTCGCAGCACCGCACCAGCCAATCCTGCATATGCGCGGTGAGCTGCGGCGTCTCCTCGTAGCCCTCCCAATCCTCGGGCGAAGGCATGGCGGGCCCGTAATATTCCTCGAAGTCCGGGTCATTGACGTCGCCGCAAAGCCGGGCCCCTTCCATGAACCAGTAATGTTCGGCGCGGTGATGGGAAGCGCCCATAATCAGTCCGTTGTGCTTGCAGGCTTCCTTCAGCTCTCCCAGCACGTCCCGGCAGGGTCCCATATTCACCGCGGTGAAGGGAGAGAGATTGCTGTCGTACATCATAAAGCCGTCGTGATGCTCCGCCACCGGTACCACATAACGGGCGCCGGCGCGCTTGAAAAGTGAAATCCACTCTTCCGCATCGAACTTCTCTCCACGGAAAAGGGGAATCAGCTCTTTGTAACCGAATTCATTCTGCGGCCCGAACTTTTCCCGGTGGTAAGCGTATTCCGGGCGATCCTCCTGATACATAAAGCGGGAATACCACTCGCTGCCGTAAGCCGGAACACTGTAAATGCCCCAATGGATAAAGATCCCGAACTTCGCCGCGCTGTACCAGTAGGGAGGCCGATAATCACACAAGGATTCCCAAGTGTCTTTATAAGGACCCTTGTTAATCACTTCATCGATTTCCTTCAGGTAGTTTCGCACATACGTCTCTCTGTCAACCGTTTTTGCCGCTTTTTGCACTTTCTCTTCACTCCCCAGTGATAATGCCGGACTTTTCCTGTTATATTTGAAGCCTTATAAGGCACTTTATACTTTGTGCGGGATTTTTCCTAAATTACAGCACTTGCATAATCCTTGCTCTTTGTTATAATGAAGGCGGGTGATAAAATGAGCAACTGTGATATTCTCCTCGCCAATCTGAATATCAACTACATGGGTTTCCTCTATGAAAAGATGGGAGCCAAGGTTGGAGAGGACTTTACCGTGGGATTCAACAGCATCCAATTGGTCTGCGAGGGCAGCGGCTGGATCCGGGTAAACGGCAAGATGTACTGCCCGGAAAAGGGACACATCTGCCTGCTGCCGGCCAACACCGTCCAGGCCTACGGCCCCATCGGCGATAAATACATCAAAAAGTATTTCTGCCACTTCTATGCGGATGTGGACGGTCAAAACCTTTTTGATCTCATCGACTACGAGGCATCGGTCATGGTAAACGATTACAACAAAGCGCTGCGTCTTTTCTATGAGCTGGAACGAATTCACGAACAGGATGATCTTCTCTCCACCCTGAGAAAAAAGCAGCTGATCCTCAATCTGATATGTATCCTGTTAGAAAGCCAGGACAATCCGCCCACCGTTCACCGGCATGAGGACAACATCACCATTAAGATCATCGATTACATCAACAACAACCTGAGCAAGAACATTTCGGTGACTGAACTGGCGGCCCTGTTCGGATACAATACCAACTACTTCACCAGCCTGTTCAAGTCCTACACCAACATGACGCCGAAGATGTACATCATCAATGCCAAGCTAAAAAAAGCGGTGACGCTGCTGTACGACATGAACCTTTCCATCGCGGAAATTGCCGAACAGACCGGATTTGTCAATCAGTATTATTTCTCCACATCCTTCAAGAAAAATTATGGTCTGTCCCCCAGTCAATATAGAGACATGTACATTAAAAATGCTGATTAAATTATACCAATTTGGTGATTCTAATAAAATTCATAAAATCTATTTCTATTTATAATTTTCTCAGTTGTGCTTTTTTCTCTAAAAATCGACGCCATTCCCATCTCTGAAGAGGCTGCCAAAGCCTGGAAAATTCCGTGAATTTCCGCCTCTGGACAGAGGTTTTTTCCAGAATAAAGAAAGGCATCCAGCCTTTGGATAACGGCTTTACTTTTTTCCTCATCTCGTATATAATGCTCACAGAAACATATTCTTCTCCCCAGCCCCGGCTGAGAGACGGCCGCCGTCAAGGCACACAGGCAGCATATAATAACAAAACAAGCCGGCGTGGCCGGCTTGTTTTGCTGTAGACGATGATGAGATTGCTCTAACCTGACGAATCGGAGGAAAAAGCATGGCAAGTATGCGCAGGCGGCTGGATTCCCTGTACGACCGGCTGGAGGACAACCGCCTCCTTTTGGCCGTGCGTAACGGTATCCTCATGACGATTCCCGCCGTCATGGCGGGTTCCATTGCCCTGCTGCTCATCAGCATTCCGCTGGATGGTTATCAAAACGCTCTGCGGGCACTGTGGGGCGGCGCCCTGTATCAGATTTTCACCGTTGTCCACGGAGCCACGCTGGGTTCCATCTCCCTGCTGATGCTGCTTGCCATCAGCTACAGCTATGCGGATACCACCCGGATGAGCGGCAAGGAAATCGTGCCTCTGGTGAGTCTGTGCGCTTACATCGCCTTTACCATGGGAGAAGATCTGAGCATCCATCCCGCCATCTTTCAGAGCACATGGCTTTTCTACGCCATTCTGGTGGCTTGGGGTTCGTCCGCCCTGTTTGTGGGGCTACTGAACCGCCTGCCCTTTCATCTGAAGACCTATGCGGACGGGGAAAACGCCTTATTCCGCCAGGTGTTCGCCACCATTCTGCCGGCGGCGCTGGTGATTGCCCTGGCCGCGATTCTCAACCGTCTGCTGACCTTCCTGTGCGGCGGTGTGGATCTGCATACCCTGCTGGCCGATTTCAACGCGGCCCTGTTCAGCCGGATCGGCATCAACCTGGGCAGCGGGCTGCTGTTCGTCCTGTTCATGCATCTGCTGTGGTTTTTTGGTATTCACGGCAGCAACATGCTGGATAACGTCGCCCGGAATGTGTTCGAGCCCATTGTGGAGCAGAACTTCCAGCAGATCGCCGCCGGCCAGACCCCCACTGAAATTGTCAGCAAAACCTTTTTCGATACCTTTGTGCTTTTCGGCGGCTGCGGAACCATGCTCTGCCTGATCCTGGCGGTTTTTCTATGCGACCGGCGGCGCAGCGTGCGCAAGCTGTCAAAAATTGCCTTGGTACCCGCTGTGTTCAATATGAACGAGCTGATGATGTTCGGTATCCCCGTGGTGTTCAATCCCCTGTATTTTATCCCCTTTCTGCTGACGCCGCTGGTGCTGACCTTGGTGAGCTATTTCGCCACCCTCATCGGTTTGGTCCCCCACACCATCCATTCGGTGGAATGGACCACGCCGATTTTTCTCAGCGGCTATGTCGCCACCGATTCGGCGGCGGGCAGCCTGCTGCAGCTGTTCAATCTGGCCCTAGGCACCTGTATCTATATCCCCTTTGTCAAACTGTCCCAAACCTACCAGAAACGACGAGCGAAAGAGCAGATCTTTCGACTGACAGAACTGGTGAAGCGGGCGGAAAAGGAAGGGCGGGAACCCCACCTGACCACCCTGACCGGTTCGCCTGGTCTCACCGCCAAAGGGTTGGTCGCCGACCTGCAGGAGGCCATCCGCTCCCGTTCCCTGGAGCTGTACTATCAGCCCCAGGTAAACAGTGATGGAGAAATTGTGGGAGCGGAAGCGCTGCTGCGGTGGAAGCACAACATCGCCGGATTTCTTTATCCTCCATTGGTGATCTCCTTAGCCAAGGAAGCGGGCCTAATGGATCAGCTGGACGCCTTCATCATCGGCCAAACCTGCGAGGATATGGAACGCCTGGCCGCCGATTTTCCCCGGCCGCTGCAGGTATCCCTGAATCTGACGGCGGAACAGATCGCTTCCCCCAAGGTGATCGACCGTATTCTCCAGGAGACCGGCTGCCGCCGGTTCGGCGCTTCCCAGCTGGGGGTGGAACTGACCGAACAGGCCATGTTCAATATCTCTCCCGCCTCCAGCGAACTGTTGGACAGGCTGCGTCAGGCAGGCATTCTGGTGCTGATGGATGATTTCGGCATGGGTCACAGCTCCATGATGCATCTGCAGCATCATCAATTCGACGTGGTGAAGCTGGACGGGGCGCTGGTGCGGGATATTGAAAACAATCCCCGCAGCCGGGAGATTGTCTCCTCCATCCTTTATCTCTCCCGTTCCCTGCATTTTCAGGTATTGGCCGAATATGTGGAAACCACAGCTCAGCGGGACGTTTTGCGGGAATTGGGCTGTCTGATTTATCAGGGCTGGCTGTACAGCCCCGCCCTCCCCTTTGAGGAACTGAAGGAATACATCCGCCGGCATGAAGCTGGCGATGCTGCAGAGGAATAAAAAAACGGGTTTGCCGCAAGATGATGCAGCGAACCCGTTTCTTTATTTGCCGGCGGCTGTGCCGCCTCTTTTATAATGGCATTTATTGCATCTGTTTTCGGCCCCATTTTCTCCATACAATAAAGGATGCCGCCGAGATCAGCACCGTGGCTCCCGCCGACAGCAGAAAAACCGGTGAAAAAGGAGTCAGGATGCTTTCCCCCATAAAGGTGGCGGCCAGCATGGTGGGCAGCAGCCCCAGCAGCGATCCCGACGCATAGCGGCCATAGGGCACCCTTGTGGCTCCCAGTACCATGCTCACCACATCCCCGGGCAGCAGGTTGATCACCCGCAGAAAAAAGGAAAAGAAAAATTCGTTGTCCCGTTTAAGGGATTCCAGCCGGGCGATTTTGGGATACCGCTCCTGCAACCGGTCGGCCAGATCCCTGCCGGAAAAGCGGCCGATACAATAGGGCAGGGTGACGCAGATCAGCAAGCCGGTGAGATTCACGGCGATGGCGGCGGGTATGGGAAACAATACCCCGGCGGCGACATACAGCACCAGCAGCGGGAACACCACCGACAGGGATTTCACCGCGTACAGCGCCGCCATGGCAGCGGCGGCCAGCCAGGGATTTTCGGGGGTATAGGAAAGAATCTGCCGCAGATCGATCTTGCCGCCCCGGGTGACGGTCCATATGGTGCAGGCGATTACCAGCAGAAAGGGCATCACCTTCATGACGCCCAGCCAAAAGCTTCCTTTTTTTCGTTCCTTCCTCATGATCGTCCCTCCCCTG
>ENA-UOJE01001226-UOJE01001226.1-human-gut-metagenome-genome-assembly--contig:-C23-NODE-1226-length-23799-cov-37.466686_pt1 | contig 23799 bp, 17 predicted proteins | sample MGYA00242341_ERZ723888 | MGnify/ENA metagenome assembly ERZ723888 | reverse complement strand
AACTGCTTGATGCCCTGGGACTTGGCGCCGGGATTGTCATTGCCGTACCCCTCCATGAGGTTGACCACACCCCACACAGCCAGACCGGCACCGAGGGCAACAACGAGCGTCTGAAGGACCGTAACCGCCTGATTGATAAATTCCATAGAGTGACCTCCTTGATTTTTGAGTGTGAATTATTGAAAATGGGCAAAAAAATAGAAGCCCCGTCATTGTTCTGCTTTGGGCATTGCCCATGCGCAGTGCATGACGGGGCTTCAATCGGCTTCAACCTCTCCCATGTCATAGAGGTCGAAGGTTTGGGTTGGCTTGACTACCAGCTTGTGAGAACGGTATTTCTCGATGTCAAAGGCGTTGCGCTTATCGTAGTCGGACAGCATTTTGTATTTTGGATGCTTCGTAATGTCGTACTTGTCACTGAGAAAAGGTCTCACGCCTCTAAGCTGCAAAATACATTTGCCGCCGTCCATGACAGCGATTTCGTCCTCCGACATGAGCTGCTTGCCGGTCTTCTGATAGTTCAGGCCGTATGAGTTGTTGGTTGAACGGGTTTCTGATGTGTTATATAGGTCGATTGTCTCCTTGCCGAGGATTTCACTGAGTTCCTTCAAAGTGGATTTTTCCTTGCCGCCAAGGAAGAGGGTACAGTCGCAGTTGCCGACAATCGTGTCCGCAGCGTCCTTGTAGATGGTTTTGAGCTGGCTCTGGGACTGCAAGATGATGGACGCTGAGATTTCCCGGCTTCGGATCGTAGCAATCAGTTTGTCGAACTTTGGGATTTGACCGATGTTCGCAAACTCATCGAGCAGGCAGCGGACATGAACGGGAAGCCGCCCGTTGTAGACATCATCCGCTTTGTCGCAGAGCAAGTTAAAAAGCTGGGAGTACATAATCGCCACGACAAAGTTGAAGGTATCGTCGGTATCAGAGATAATGACGAACAGCGCCGTCTTGCGGTCGCCGATGCAATCCAGCTCCATCTCGTCGTAACTCATCAGCTCCCGCAGCTCCGCGATGTCAAACGGGGCAAGCCGTGCGCCGCAGCTAATCAGGATCGACTTGGCGGTTTTGCCCGCCGCCTGTTTGTAAACCTTATATTCCCGCACGGCGATATGTGACGGGTCGCGCTCCTCCAAAGTTTGGAACAGCAGATCCAGTGGACTTTGGTACTGTTCGTCCTCCTCCATGACCCGCGCACATTCCAGCATGAACATCAGCATTTCAAAGTTCTGTTCCTCCACAGGTGCCTCATAGAGCAGATACAGCATCAGCGCAGAGTCCAGCGCGATCTCCGCCTTTTCCCAAAACGGATCGTTGGATGCACCCTTGGGCGGTGTGGTGTTTTTCACCAGATTGTCCATGAGCTTCAGCACATCCGGGTCGTCCCGAATGTAGGTAAAGGGGTTATAGCCGTCCGATTGCCGGGGATGGATGAGGTCAAATACCTTGATGTCGTATCCCTCCTCCTTCAGAAGATACCCGGTGCTGCGAAGCATCTCGCCCTTCGGGTCAACGATCAAATAGGAGCAGTTGACGCTCATAATACCGGGCTTGCAGAAAAAGCGGGTCTTGCCGGAACCGCTGCCGCCCACCACCAAAATATTGAGGTTGCGCTGGTGCTTATAGCCGTCCAGCCCAATGGAAACGTGCTTTGTGATGATAACATTTTTACCGTCTCGGTCTGCGTACCGCTTGTTCAGTTCGCGGGCATTGCCCCATTTGGCCGAGCCGTATTCCTCACCTGGGCGACGGTTCTCGTGGTCAAAATAGTAGAGCGTCACCGCCAGACCATAGCACACCAGCACGCCCAGGATGCACTTCGGCGTATACGCTGTCCATCGCAGCAGGTCGGGCCGACCCAGCAGTAGGCCGAAACGTTCCATAAGTACAAACAGATTTATTCCTGCTTCATAAGAACAGGCCAGCACGATTGCCATATAAATAACCGGCACAGCGAGGGCAGCCCATACCACAGGGTTTATCTTCTTCATGGCAACACCCTCTCACAGTACACCACATATCGCTGCCGCCCACCCGAAGCATAGGGATGACAGGTTACAAGCGTCAGCAGGTCACAGCCTTGCTGTATCTTGATTTTCTCCACCTCGTGGGGCTGGATGATCCGAATGTCGGCCACCGTATAGGTCAGCGTTTCCCATAGGTTCGTCAGCGTAACGGTATTGCCCACCTGCAAGCGGTCGATGTGCCGGAAGTAATCCGCGCCGCGCCACCCACGGTGACCTGCGATGACGCAGTTGGTGTTGTCACCACCGATAGGGGCGGAGGTATTGCCTAGCACCGCCGCACCTGCGGCAAGGTGGGTATCAGACGCGCCTAAGTAGACAGGCATGGTCAGCTCCATGGCCGGTATCTCCAGCACGCCTATGATCTCATCGGCGATACCGTAGGCGGTCAGGTCGGCGGCAGGCGCTTCGCAGGCTTCCAAATCAACAAGACCTGATTGCTTTTCGGCATAGATACGCTGGTTGTACTCCCGTAAGACTGCCAGCAGTTCGGGGTACTGCTGTTCCGGCTTCCGTTCTTCAAGGAAATTCTGCACGGCCTCATCTGTGTCGGCTTGTAGCCTGTGTCCCGTAAACACCGGCCACAGCATGATGCAGATACCCGCCACGGCCAGCAGCGCCGCCAGCATAAAAGACAACTTACGCATGGCGATTCCTCCTCACCAAAAAGTAAGCACCACCGACCACAGCTACCGCGCCAAGGCCGACGGCAAGACCAGTGAGGTAGTGCTGTGTCCACGAGGATGCCGCTGGCTTTTCTTCTGCAGCAGATACTTCCTGTTCGAGAGTGTAAGGAACACGGTGCCCTCGAACTAAAAGCCGGTGGGTGTTGATTCCGAAAGGCGTACATGTCACCAGCGTGACCAAATCCTTACCCTCCTCAATTTGCAGCAGGCTTGTGTCCGTGGGCAATACCGTGTAGATGGCGTCTACCTTGTATGCCAGCACCTCACCCAGCACATGGATATAGAACACATCGCCCTCTGCAAGCTGGTCTATGTCCGAAAACAGTTTGGAGCTTGCCATGCCGCTGTGTGCCGACAGCACCGCGTGGGTGCTGCTGCCGCCTACCGGCAGTGATGTGCCCACCACATGGCCAACTGACTTTTCCAGTGTGTCCGCGTCCGTGCCGTGCTGCACCGGCAGATATACGTTGATTTTGGGGATGTCCACATAGGCCATGACGCCGCCCACCGTGAGCTGCTGGGCATAGGCCAAGGGAGGGGCGGATGCCCCTCCCTCGGTAATGGCTGCGCCGGACAGCATGTTGTTGTACCGCTGCGCTGCTTGCCGCTGTTGCTCTAATTCGTCAGCGTTGCTGTCCTCGATGGCGGCGGTGTAGGCGGTCTCAATGTCAGAGTGGTATTTACTGTTGATGATCGTGCTGACCAATGGATAGGCCAGCAAAACTCCCGCCACAGCAAACAGCACGAAAGAAATAAGTATCCATTTATGTCTCAAAAAATACCTCCCCTTCAATTTTGATTTTTCTTATAGCTACTACGTTCGGGCATAAAACAGTCCGACTGCAATTTTGCAGTCGGACTGTTCATGATTATTCAGTTGTCTTTTTCAAGCAGCCAATCCACAAGATTTTTCACGCGGATGCCGTTGTAATTGCCAACTGTCAGATGGTCGGCAGTCAGGATGATCTTTTCGTAATTGTCGCGGATCAGTGTCAGTGGACGCATTTCACGTTCGAAGGTCTCCTGCGCCGTCATATCCGCCGTTACCTGATAATAGGTGTACTCACCCTGCTTTTCTGCGACAAAATCGACCTCCGTGTTGCCCAGCTTACCGATCATCACCTTATAGCCCCGGCGCAGCAGTTCAAAATAGACCACGTTTTCAAGAGAAAAACCGAGGTCATAATTTCTGCGCGGCAGAATGTGATTTCGCAAACCGAGATCTACGACATAGAACTTCTTGTTGATCTTCAGAAGCTGCTTGCCCACAATGTCAAAGCGCTCTGCGGGATAGAAGATAAAGGACTCTGTCAGGGCATCCACATAATCATCCACCGTATTGGGCGACACCTTTCTGCCTGAAGAAATCAGATAGTCTGTGATGCTACGAACAGAAACCGGGCTGCCCACCACGCTGGCGAGGTACTTTGCAATGGATTTCAGCAGCGCAATATCTGTTACCTTCCGCTTGGATGGCTCACTCTCCTTGCGGGCTTGCCGGTCTTCGATGTCCTTCACAATGACCGTGTTGTAGATGCCCTCTAAGTAGGTCTCCACTTTTTCCGTGGTGCGATCCATCCTGGCAACATAGGGCAGTCCGCCGCATTGCAGGTACTCCGCAAAACCGCGGTCAGCGTCCAACTCTGTGATCGTCAAGAACTCTTTCAGCGAAAGCGGGAGCATCTTAATCTCCACATAGCGGCCTGTCAAAAGCGTTGCAAGATCGCCTGAGAGCATATACGCATTGGAGCCTGTGATGTAGATGTCCACATCTGGTTTGACATACAGACTGTCCACGACCTTTTCAAAGTCCGCAACCTTCTGGATCTCGTCCAGGAAGATGTAGGTCGTTCTCCCGGCCACCAAGCGTTCTTTCAGATAGGCGTACAGCTTTTTGTAGTCCAGCAGTTCCTCGTATTCCAGTTCCTCGAAGTTCACCGATACGATCTGCGCGTCTGTGACGCCGTTTACCCTCAGCCAATCCTGATACTGCGCCAGCAGCGTGGACTTTCCGCAGCGGCGAATGCCGGTCACAACTTTGATGACCTGCTCGTCCTTCCAGCCGACCAGTTCAGCAAGATATTCTTTTCGTTCTACCAAGGGAGCCACCTCCTAAAAAGAAGTATTCTCATTATAGAACGAAATATGCCATCCGTCAACTAAATATTCCGAAACTGGAATAAATTTTCTTATTCATAAAAATTTATTCCGAAAATGCGCTTTTGTTTTTCTGCTTCACTGCTCGTCCTTGTGCTTGCGGCTACGGATCACGATAAACGCTGCCGCACCCAGCAGGGCCACACCGCCGATAGTGAACATCCAAGTGCCGTAGCCGCCGGTCTTGGGCAGGTCGAAACCGGGGTTGTTGACCACAGTCAGCGGCACAATGGCGTTGCCCTCACTCATGCTGGCATCCTTGCTGTTGACGGTGGCGGAGGCGGTCAGCAGCTTTGCGCCGCACTTCTCGCAGACACCATTTTCCTTGGTGGTAATGACGATCTTGACCGCGTCCTTCAGCAGCACATAGCCCTTGTCTGTGGCAATCTCAGTCAGCGAATAGGCGTCATCCTCCAGTCCCTTGGCCACGATGTGACCCTGTGCATTGGGAATGAACGTAGTAGCATCAGCTTTCTTTGCGGCAAAGCCCTTGGCGTAGTACACGCCACCCTTCAGGTCTGCGATGATGTAGCAGTCGTCGGTGTCATTGTGCAGCCGGAATTTCACATTCCGCACATTGCCGCCGTTATCGCTGAACTGCTTGAGAACGTCGATGCCGTATGCATACACATGACAGCAGTCCTTGAGGGTATCAAAGTAAGTCGTGTTGGTACGCTTCCAAGTCAGCACGACCTCGTTGGGGTTGTCGGTATCGCCCATCTTGGCGTCGGCGGTCAGGGTGGCAGCGTAGGTGAGGCGCATGGTGCAGTCGGAATACCCGCGCTTGACGCTGTTGGTATACACGGTGGCCGCCTCGTTGATCTCGCTCAGGCCGGTATCGGTCATGCGGATGGTCATGGTGTTGGCTGCATCATCGTAACCTACAGTGAATTTGCCGGAGTTCTCCGCCCAAGTGGCGACCTTATCGGTGCAGCCAGCATCGCGGAAAAACTCGATAACCACATTGTTCTTGTTGTAGCAGATGCCCTTGGACATGGTATCAACATAAGTATATTCGCTGAGAGAAGACGCCTTGGAGGTAATCGTGGGCAGTGTGCTGATGATCTGATAGTCCACAACATCGCCCACGGAGGCGGTAGCAGTGTGAGCGTAACCGTCCTTGATGTCGGTCAGGCTGCCGGTATTCTTGCCGGTGGAGTTCTTGCTCTCACGCACGGTCTTATCCAGTGTAGGATTGCCGGTCTGATTCTTGGGGTAGACGGTCACATCGTAGTTCCATGCTGTGCCGTCGATGGTGGTCATGGGCAAGGACACGAGGAAAGGATTGCAAGTAGAAGTCACATTTTCAGGGACGCGAGTCTCCACCACCAGATAAAGCCCCTGCTCCATGTTGGAAGCGGAGGTATAACCGGCAGCATCGGTTTCGGTCATGGCAACACCACCGTTCTTCACGGCAGTTTCCAGAGCGTTCTTCACATTCGTAGCGTTGGCTGCGAGAGCTGTGGCCAGCTTGCTGTTCAGAGCATCGCTGGTGAAGTAGTTGATACCGCCCTCAGTCTTGTGAGTGTCTGCGCCGGTCAGGCCGATGGCAGACAGCACGGCGGTGCTGCGGTCACTGTTGTCGAAGCCATACAGCACACCCACCGTGCGCTGACCGTCCACCAGTTCATTGTTCATGGTGATGTCGGCAATACGGAGGTAGGTGAACTCCACGCCCTGAATGGCGTACTTGCTCAGCTTGTCGATAACCGCGTCGTCATGCAGGCCGGTGGAAACGTAGGACTCCGCGTCCCACGCGCTGTCTTTGCTGGCTGTGGTGATGTCGTATTTATAGATGCTCAGGGATGCTTTCTTGCCGGGGTCGATGGTAGGCTCTGCGAACGCTGTGGTGATGAGGCCCAAAACCATAACAACGGCCATGAGTAGTGCCAATACGCGATGGATCTTTTTCATGTTCAGTTGTTCTCCTTGTTCATAATTTTTGAGTTGAGTTTTTCACTTTTTACGGGTATACTGGCGGTATCAATCCGAAGGAGGTGATTGCAGATGGTCTATACCGTGGAGCAAATCGCGCAGCGTATTTTGCCTGTTGCACAGAAATATGGTCTGAAGGCGGTTTATCTGTTCGGTTCCTATGCCCGTGGCACGGCGATCGAATCCAGTGACATAGACCTTTTGATCGACACCTCGGGGACAAACATCAAGAGTCTCCTCTCGCTTTCCGCTGTGTACTGCGACTTGGAAGATGCGCTCCAAAAAAGCATTGACCTGATTACGGTAAGCTCGCTGGAGCAGCGGCCTCAAATGGAAAACGATGTACGCTTCCGTGATACGGTGCTGAAAGAAAGGGTGAATCTCTATGTTGCCGCCTGATGCCCAGAGATTGGCGCACGGAGGCTCTATGCGAGTTCTGCGAACAGCAGCTACAAGTCTTTCAGAATTGAACCATCAGCCTGCCGTTTTGCGGCGGGCTAATTTTTTGCAAAAATAAACACCCGCCATGAGAGCGAGTGCTGCAAACAGGAAATAGGTTGTAAATCCCATGCCGCCCGTGAAGGGCAGCACGAAGCCTGCATTGTTACAGGCAGTGATGGTAACATCTCGGTTGCTGCTGTCCAGCGTTCCCGCGAACAGCAGCGCGGTCAACAGAGCATACCCCGCGGGAGCTTTGGTTTCGGTAATACGGTATTGCACACCGGTTTTGAGGTCGCTCCACTTGGCAATGCCGGTTTTGTCAGTGGTCACTCTGCCCTCCTCCGACCAAGTCTTGCCATCTGCGGAAGTCTCCAGCAGCAGCTCCGCACCAGCGAGAGGTGCGCCTGTGGTATCCACCTTACGGACGGTGATGCTGCCCTTTTCCTCCACAATTTTGACCTTAAAATGAATGTACGCCCACACGGGGTCGGGCAGTGAGGTCAGCGCCGCACACGCCTGGTAGCCGCTGCCGTTGCTGGGCTCCAGCAGCACGGACTCTGTGCCCTCCACATCCAGCGAGTAGCCGTAGTCGCTGCTGATATAACCGTTCAGCTGCGCCGCTGCGTCCTTTGTGGCCGTCACGGTCAGCACATTCCGCCGCTGTTTGACGGTCACACCGTTAATACCGGCACGAAAGGCGTACTGCGGCAGCACGCCGTTTGTGTCGGTGGCCGTGCCGGTGTATTTGCTGCCGTCCCACGTCAGCGTAATAGCGTTGGCGTCCGAAAGCTGGTTGCGGTACTTCACCGCAAAGCTGGGGATCTTGCCGTGGTTCATAATGCGATCAATGATGATGTTGTACGCCACCGCCACATCATCTCCCGCGTAGTGGAACAGGTTGGCGCAGGTGGTATCATACAGGGTGTACGGATAGGTCGTACCGCGGTAGCCGCACACGAACTCCCACACCACCGCCTGCGTCGCCAGCTGCGCGCAGTCCGGGTGCATATTGAAGTCGTAATTGCCGCCGTAGCCGTAGGCCATGGCCAGCGTCACGGCATACCGCTGATTCCACGTCAGGTCGCTCCATGACGTGGAGGAATACTGCAAATCGCCGCTGGCCGAACGCACCTCCGGCTCCATGCAGTAGGCCGGAACAGTCTCCCCGGTGTCGTTCCGGGTGAAATACTTGAGCTTGTTGCTGGTGTACGGTCCCCACTGGGACACAGGCGTCTTGTCCTCGTAGTAGCGGTACTCGTTGCCGCTGCTGACGGTGCCCGTGACCGTGGCGGCGTGGACGGTCACGATGGACAGCCCCATGACAGCCACCAGTAAGCACACAAGTGTCAGCAGCTTGGGAATGGTTTTCTTCATAGCGTTCCTTTCCCCCAACGCAAAAGGCCGGCAGCATACGCTGTCGGCCTTTTGATCGGGTATTCAGTTGGTTTATCCGTACAGCACCACCACGATGTATTCGTCCGATGCCGCATCGTAGCGGACGGTACAGTTGAACCGCGCATACGCGCTGACCGTTTCCGCGCCGTCCATGGCGGCGAGGCAGGCGAAGGTGGCATCCACGTTACCCTTTACGGCGGCGGTCAGTGCCGCCTGTCCGCCATTCTCCGCCAGCCATGCCACGCTGTCCGCCGTGCCGGGGAAGAAGCTGGAGTTGGCCGCGGTCATGCTGGTATCGATGGTCACGCCGTACTGCGCTCTTGCGTACTCGTTGCCCGCCTGGATAGCCTCCGCGATGGAGTAGATGTCTCCGCTGGCGATGGGCTCCGGCGCGGGCGTAGGTTCGGGCGCAGGCGCAGGTTGTTCCTCCTGTTTCTCTGCCGGTTTCTGTGCAGGTGCCGGCGTAGGTGCGGGAGCAGGTTTGCTCTCCGGCGCAGGCGCGGGTGTCGCCGGCTCTTTCGGTGCAGCGGGTGCAGGATTCTTTTCCGCTTCTGCATCCGTAGGCGTATCCACCCGTTCGACAGGCAGCGGCGCGTCCGCACTGCCCTCGGTTTTGCTGTTTTCTTCCACCGTCTGCGATGGCAGTAACGCGGTCGCCACTTCTGCCGTATCATCGGCTTTCTGCGCCGAGGTCAGTTCTGTCTTTGCGGAAATCGGTGTCTGTGTCTTGCCCGATGCTTGCGCTGCACAGCCTGCCATGATCGCCATGCAAAGGATCAGAGCCACGCAAAAAATTGTTCGTTTCATGGTAACATCATCCCTTCGTTTTAAGATACCCCCATTATGTGGTCATAAATATCTGCTGTCAAATTTTTGCTCATCTCTCTACGCTCTGCTCCTGTTTCTTTTCCTGCTGCGGCGGCATAAGGCCGCGCTGGATGGCGGCACGCTGCGCGGAGAAGGTCTGCTGAAAATCAGCAATAACACCCATCCTGTCACGTGCTTCCAGTCCATCAAACATTTCCACAAGCCCTACGGGCTTAGGTCTGTCGCAGGGAACGCCATAGCTGCGGCAGAGCATATAGCTGACGCTATCCGCGCCCAACGCGCAGGACTCACGGCTGTAATAGGGGAAGTTCCCATGATCATGAATACCCGCATGGACGATCTCGCGGCTCAAGGCGCGAAACGCCGCGCTGTCCGAAATATACCCGCTGACGATGATCTGTTGCTGATTGGGGTCATACAGCGCATCCTGCCCACGGGCATCGCCGGTCACAACGGGGACAGGCGACACCATCAGAAGCTGGTACAGCGCTTTGCTCATGGCATCGCTGCCGTCTGCCAACTGATTCTTTGCTGGCTGTCCGCGACCTGCGGTCTGGGAGATGTCGAACACACGCCCCACCTTGTAGCCGCGATACTGCCGTCCGTCTCTGACATAGGTATCGCCCACGCGGATCTTCATGCCCACCTCCTCCCGCATGACGTTACGGTTCAGGCCATTCCATCCCTTCACGCTGTTGAACACCGTCACCTCTGGGTTCTGCTCCATCGCCAGCAGCACATTGGACGCGCTGAAACGCGGGTTGTCCGCCTGTACATCCAAATAGTGCAGGAATGCGCCGGTACTCTCCGTCACACGCAGTGCGGCGGCGTCATTCATCTCGTTAAGGCTATCGCGCTCATCTGCCTTCCGCTGCTTCCACTCCTCGGTCTGCTGCTCCTTCTGCCGAATCAATTCACTCAAATTTGCCATAATAATCTCCTATCTCTGTTCATACTCCGGCGCGGCAATGGTTCTTGCCTGCCGCGCCATCTGTTCGGATACCTTCTTCAGCTCCAGCATTTTCGCCCGCACGGATGGCTTATCCATCTCGGTAGACGTTCTGGCACCATTCCCGCGCTCTCTGAAGCTGCTCTCTGACCGAGCGCGGGGGTTCGATTTTTTTGTCGGCACATCCTCCCGTACCGGCGCGGGATAGCCCATCCGCTCAAAGATGCGGTTGATCTGTCGGGCGTCCTTGGCTTTCGCCATGATCTCCACTGTGCCGGTTTTCTCCACCCGATTGATAATGGGATAGAACAAAACACCGTACCGCTTGCTCTCCATTTGGAAGCCCCGCAGATCCTCCTGCTTGACGGAGAATATGGCCAACTCCTCGCCGTCCTGGATCAGCCGCTTTAGTCCCGTCTTGCCGGATAACTTAGGGTTGTCCTTGGCTACTGCCATCAGCAGAGCCGCCAGATTCTTTGCGCCCAGCCCCGCCAGCTTAACAGCACTCTCCGTGATCTGGATGCTCTCCCGCACCACCATATCGGCGGTTTCACCGTTGGTACTCACGCTTTTGCGCCTCCTTTCTCATTTCTTCCCGCCGTTCCGCCTCGGCTTGCTGCACCTGCCGGGATACCAAAGGCACATCCTCAAGTATCCTGCGGCACATGGCAAGCTCCTTCCGCTTTTCCCGCATGGCGGCGGTCTGGTGGTCGATCTCTGCACTGCACTGCGCTTTGTACGCCTCATCTTCTGCATCTCTCCTTTCCCGATATAGTGGTTTTCTCTGCTGCTCACCGTCGTATATCTCCCGTTCAAGGGCGGTGATCCGCTGCTCCAAATCCTCCGCCGTGGTCATGCCGTTCGCCCACAGATACCGAAACTGCCGGTCATAGCGTTCCAGTCGGACGACCTCCTGCCGCACGGAAAAAGGGACACGCCGGAAGTTCTTCTTCCGATGCGTCCCTCGCAGCAGGTACAGGTATCTGAGATAGAGTGCCTGAAACCCTTTTATCTTCCTTTGTGTCCCTGTGGGACGCCTACCTTTGATGCGATACCGTCTGCCCGTATGCGTAAAGGTATGTGTCGCCAGTGTGCTGCCCTCCCGCTGGGTAGCCAGCCGTCTACGGATGTCCTGCTCCGTATACCCGTCGCCCAGGCTACCCAGCCGTATCGCCCGCTTGCCGCCCGGCGGCAGCACGGTCACATATTTGCGATCAGGCCGGTTCTGCACCACATACCCGCGTCGCCGCAGCAGCATCAGAAACGTCTCGTATGTATACGCCTCTCCGATGAATCGGTCAATATCGCCGCGAATGATGCTGCGGATAGTGGGCTTGCCGTTCTGCTCCGCTTTCCATTCGGCGTAGTGTTTCCCCTTGCCCTGCGGCGCGATTACAGACAGGTCGTTTTCCCGGCACAGGGTGTCGGATGTGCTTCGCACTTCAAAATAGTAGCTGCCGGGGCTACTGTGATATTTTTTGCCGTCCACGAAGGACACAGAGTTCACCACCACATGATTGTGCAGGTGCGCCCTATCCAGATGTGTCCCGACGACCACCTCGTAGCGCTCGCCAAACAGGCGCTGGGCAAACGCCACGCCGATACGGTGTGCCTGCTCCGGCGTCACCTCGCCGGGCGCAAAGGATTGGATGAAATGATACCCCACTACGCCGCCCAGCTTGCCAAACCGCTGCTTCGTGGCCTGCATCTCCGCAAAGGCTGTCTCACAACTTTCGCAGTTGATGGCGGACGTAAAGAACAGCTGTTCCGTTTTCTCTGGATTTGCGGCATAAGTAATACCCGTATCCAGCGTAGTCTTTTCTCCGTTGACAGCATAATTTACCCGCTTATCCAACCGGTCACGGATGGCGATGATCTTCGTGATGGCCATATCAGAGTTCTTTCACCGCCCGCCAAAGCATTCCCTGCATCATCTTGATATGCGCTATATCCTCCATGCGGACAAAGCCGCTGGCATTGGCCACCTTGGCGATCTGGTTGATGTTTACGGCCACACCGGACATCTGGCGCAGCAGCTCCGTCAGCTCACCGGGTGGACGGGGACGTAGTTCCGCGCCCACAATAAGCCTGCGGATCACCGGCTCCATTTTCAGGCCGGTATCCATGGAGAGCTGCTTCAAATGTGCGTACTCTGTGCGGTCCAGCCGCAGTGAGACGCGCTTTGCAATTTCTCTCATGTGTTCTACTCCTTCCGTTTTTTTATGGGGGTTTTAGGGGGCTTTGCCCCTTAACAAGCGCGTTTTGCTGTCAAAATGCTATGCTTGCCAGGACAGCGGCGCTCTGCGCCGCGTCCTGCAATACCTGCCGAAGAAAGAAATCAGCGGGCTTCGCCGCGCTGCGCGTCACGCCGATACCTCAGCAGATCATTGTAGTCTTTTCCCCGCACCGGAGGCTTGTCGATGACCTCATAGCCTCTCAGCAGCTCTCGCAGCAACGCCGCCGACATCCGTCCCGGCGCATCGTTGTCCAGACACAACACAACGCGGGAGATATGTGGCGCAGTCTTTAGGTACTGCGAAAGAGGTGGCGGCAAGCCCCGCCCCTTCTCTGTGGAGATACCTCCCAGCGACAGCGTGTTTGCCTTATGCCAGTCCTTTCCTCGCTGCTTCAGCAGCGTCAGGTAGGAAAGGGCATCAATGGCGCTTTCAAAAACGCACAGGGTAGGGCTGTCCCCCGGTGTCATCGGCACTGCGAAGGAATACCGCTTGTCGCTGCCGACCACCTCGCCCACAAAACGCTTGTCTTGCAGCGTCCCCCGCTGCATGGCGTAGGCCGGTCTGTCACCGGCAAAGCCTACGAACACGCAGTTGTGATGCTGTGCCGATTCATAGAGCAGGCCGTGTTTGATGCAGTGGTTGATGATCTCCGGGTCGATACCACGCCCGCGCAGGTATGAAAAAACACGCCGGTTGTCGGCGTGTCTGGGCGGCAGGGAAAATGATTTTGTCGGGCGGGCTTTCCGGCGCGGCGGTTCTGCCAAAGGTACGCCGCCAGCGCTCAGGATGCGCTGCACCGCATCCGGCAGCGACAGCTTCCGCACAGTAGTCAGATAGTCCAGCGCACTGCTGCCGCCAACACCCCGTGACCACCAGTACCATTCCCCGTTGGAGATTTTCAGGCTGTCATGGCTTTTGGTGGCATAAGCATTGCCGCCCACGCTGACCAGTTCATCCGGTTCACGGCACCGCAGATAGGTCAGCAGATCCATCTCACGGGCACGGACTAACTGCTCTGGCGGGATAAACGGCATAGGGCATCACCTCCTTTTTCCGTGATCATCTCCTGTTTTGCATCTGTTGAAATAGACGGAGCTAAAGACAGCGGGCTGCAATATAGCCCACTGCCTTTAGCTGTTTGGCTGCTTTGATATTAAATGCTGGCCGCAGTCAAGGCATTATCGCCTGCCTTAAAATTGCATTGCTTCGCTATCCTCCAGACCGTGCTGGAAGAACATGATATAGTAGATGGGGATATAGATGATTTTCCCCTTCGTGGAGATCGCTCGTTCATTGGACACAACAAAGGCTTTCTGAATATGATAGTCTTCATTCTTCACGAAGTTATTCAGCGCACTGTGGATGGTATAGTCCTTACCGGACTTTACTTCAATGGGGACGGCGGATAAGGTGGCATAATCGTCGATGAGGAAATCTACTTCACCTTTATGGCGATTATCATAATAGAACAGTTCGTAACCATGCGCGATAAGCTCGCTGGCTACGACGCTTTCATAGACGGAGCCGAGATTGATGCTGGCTTCATCGTCCAGCACAGCTCGGATGTTATTGCCATAAAGGATGCCGGTCAGGACGCCCACATCATTCAGGTATAGCTTCAACAGGTTTTTCCCTGTGGACTCGACCAGAGGGAATACTGGGTTAGAGATAGCCTGAACATTGAGGGCAATGCCTGCACTGATCAGATACTCGAACTCGTCTTGATAATCTGCGAAGGTCTTCCCCTTCTTATCTTCTATGCTCTGTGCTACGACACGTTTTTTCTTATTCTCCATGTTGGAGGGAATCAGGTCATAGATACGGCGGATCTTCAGCTTGCGCTCCTCGTCATACTTGGATGCGTCGGCGGCATAGTAATCATGAATCTCCTGTTGAATCTCACGGACGAACTGAATGTTGTGATTTTCCAGATAGGAATTGACCGCATCCGGCAGACCGCCGACCAACAGATACTTCCGGAAGTAGTCCATCATCTTATTGTGGGTCGGCTCGTCCAGGGCTTCCAGTCGTTCAAACTTCTTCCGCATGGCAGACACGGCAAACTCGTTCAGCCCGTTGGCATAGAGGAATTCCTCGAAGTCCAGAGGGAACATCCGAACTTTACGGATACTGCCCATGGGGATCGATGTAGTCTGCGACAAAGTCACCCCCAACAGGGAGCCGCTGGCAATATAAGTGAATCGATCATCTTGGGACAGAAACTTCAGCAGCGTCAGCAGATGAGGATATGCCTGGATCTCGTCGATAAAAATCAGTGTGTTGTCTTTCTGCTTCATCTTGCTGCCTTCCAGCATACTGACTTGTAGGTAGAAGTCCTCGACGGTTTTCGTTTCGGCAAATAACCGTGGGCCGATGGAGTCCTCCACCATGTTGATCTCGATGAAGTTTTCAAACAGTTTGTGTCCTACATGTCGGATGATATAGGTTTTTCCGACCTGACGCGCACCGTCTATCAGAAGAATTTTCTTTGAATCGCTTTGCAGATGGTCTTCAATAAGAGATTCGATTTTCCGAAACAGCATCGTCGCCCCTCCTCATAATGACTTTTCAAGAGGATTATACACCACAGCGAGCAACTTTTCAATATAATTTCGTCGAATCTGTCGTCACTTTTCAAAATTGCAGATGATAAGGCTGATTCGTCGTCATGCCCCTTGTGGCAAAACCACACTTTTCCAAATAGGGAACTTTCTGTATTAGTGAGCGCCCGTTTTGTTCCCTATTTTTATTTCGTGAAAAAGGGAACTTCCGTGCAGAAGTTTCCTTTCCCGGCTGCGCGCCCCGCAAGCATACGCAGCACGATCACCATGCGCACCATACCAAGGTCTACGGTTGCTGTCAAACTATTTCACCTCGCCAGCCCCGCCCGCATACGGTGCGCGTAGTTTTCCAACGACTGGTGGAAGATTACTCCGGTAGCTGGTGAAAGGAGTGCGCTACTAAAACGCAAAAGCGCAGGCACTTACCTGCGCTTTTGTCACGGATTTTTTTGATTGTTACGCATTGGCGCGCTGAAGATAAAACTCACTCTCCGCGACGCGGATCACAAAATCATACTCCAGCCTGTTCGCCTTGGACATATTGATATTGTAACGCTTGCAGACCTGCCGCAGATAAGCAAAATATGCTTTATCCTCCTGTGTAAGCGGCGCGACCCACCCTGTCTGGGCGGCGTGATCTTCTATGCGCCGGAGATATTCAAGCTCTTTCTGATCCATTGTCACGCACCTCCATAGTAAAAGTTGACAAAATATCCTCTGCCGCGTCTTCCCATATCACCAAACGATACGGATCGTATGACGCAACCTGCCGTGCGCCAAATTTCTCCATATAGTAACTCAGGAGCTCACTGGTTTTTGCCTTGAATATCAAAACCCCGTCAAATCCTGCATCCAGCGAAATCTGTATGGCGTAAGCAAACAGTGCCTTTGCAATCCCGACGTACTTTCTCGATCCGCTCTCTGAATGGAGAAGATTAGCGTTGCTATGGTGGGCATTTTCAAAAGTACTTTACCACATTTGAGGTCAAAAAACAAGTGCTCTCCTGTATTCAAAGTGCCCGTAGTCTCTACCTCTCCGGCGCATCTTTCTTCTGAGCCTTTCTCTCCTTGTCCCTGCGGATCGCATCGTTGGCGCAGCACTCTATGCTGCTGCGGAAATTGTCCATCTCGCTCGTCTCGCGTTTCACCCAGTCGTCGTATAACTCCGCCAGCGGATGCTCAAACCGCAGCAGGGCGTTGAGCTGCTGCGGTGTCAGGCCGGTTTCATCCTCAAAAAGCATCAGGAAATTGTCGCGGCAAGCGATCTCATAGGCGTGGGCAATAATATCGTCCGCCGTTTGCTCCCGCAGCTCCGCAAGGAATTGTTGGTTTTCCTCCTGCATCCTCTGATACAGCTTTTCCTCCATCATTTCTTTTGTCATGATACAAACCTCCGTATTTCCGAATGTATAGTGCTATCTCGCCAGTCCAGCCCGCATACGGTGCGCGTAGTTCTCCACGCTGTACCGCCGCATATAGGCGTTCTCGCTGGGCGCGGCGCTGTCCAGATCAATGCCCTCCAGCCGGTAATCATCGGGCCGCAGCACTTCCTCCACGGGGATCATGCGAACACGCGCCCTGCTTTTCCACTCGCCGCCGAACACGCCGCCCACGCTGTGAAAGCCCCGATCACCGCACACCCACAGCAGCCGCTTGCCTGCCGGTATGCTGCCCAAAGGCTGTTTGAGAACAACTACGGAACGCGGCTCTGCGCCAGCCACCCGATAGTAACCGGCCTGCTCCGCCTTCTCGTATGTGCGTATCAGCTTCTCGAATTTCCACTGCGGCTCAATGTAAAGAAAGCTCTCCTGGTATCCCATATTGACCTACCTTTCTAACTCTGTCGTTTTTCTTGTCGGAGACTGCTGGCTATTATCCGGTGCTTCCGTTTCGGCTACGACCTCCGGCTCACGCTTGTCCATATTCAGCAGGGCGTTCAGTTCCTCCAGCCGCGCCAGCTTTGTTTGCAACTCCTCCTCGCGCGGAAATGGCTTCAACACTTCCACCTTCGCCGTTTCCAGCTGGCTATGCAGATCACTCAGCTTTTCCCGGCAGGCTTGCTCCTTGAGGGGCAGTGATTCCAGCAGGTTGTCCATGCGCTGGATATTGCCGAACACATCGGTACCCAGCGTCACCACATGGCGCAGCTGCCCAATCATGGTCAGCCTGTACTCCTGTGAAAAGCTGTCAAAGGACAGCTCCAGCGTCAGACCGCGGTAAGTGCCGATCTGCATCGCCTCCGGCGTCAGCATATTCTGGCATAGCAACAGCAGCTCCGCGCCAGCCGCCTTTTTCTCGGTGTAGACCTTACCCGCCAGCGTCATGGGCGAAAACCCGTCCTCATTAGGCGCGGTGTGCGCCTTGACTGCGGCAATATCCGCGCCGTACCCGGCGAGACGTTCCTGCGTCTCCGCGATGGATTTGGGGAACGTTTTGCTGATGGCGTCCTCCATGCTGTATCGCTGGCTAAGGTGGCTGCTTTTCAGCAGCTTCAGCTTCGTCACTTCAATGTCCAAATCCATTTTCTCTTTAATAAGAGGGTTTCCGCTGGCCAGTGCCTTGATCTCCGCATAGGAAAGTGCCTGATCGTCCACGTCCTCAGCAGAGCGCACCGGCGACTTGCTGGTCATGATCTGTGCGATGAATTTCTGCTTTCGCTCCACCAGTTGGTAGAGGTAAGCGTCGAATGTACCCTCGGTGACGTAACTATAAATGTCCACCTCGGCATTTTCGTTGCCCTGCCGGATGATGCGCCCCTCCCGCTGTTGGAGATCTGCGGGACGCCATGGACAATCCAAATGGTGCAATGCCACCAGCTTCTGCTGGCAGTTGGTACCGGCGCCCATGCGCTGTGTACTGCCCAGCAGCACCCGCACCTGACCGGCGCGCACCTTGGCGAACAGGTCTTTTTTCTGTGCCTCCGTCTTAGCGTCGTGGATATAGGCGATCTCGTTTTCCGGCACGCCCATTTCCACCAGCTTACTGCGGATGTCATCATAGACGCTGAAAATGCCTTCACTCTTTGGCGTGGACAGGTCACAGAAGATCATCTGCGTGGAGTGCTTTTCCGCCGTGCGCCGCCAGATGTCAAATACTGTCTCCGCGCACTTGACCGCTTTGCTCTCCGGGTCGGCGGGCAGCATGGGATTGATGAGCCGCTGGTCTAATGCCAACTTCCGGCCATCGTTGGTGATCAGCAGCATATTGTCCACGCTGCTATCTACCTGTTTGTTGCGTACCTGCTCGGCACGCTCCGCCAGTGACGCTACCATTTGCTTCTGATACTCGGACGGTTTCAGGGCGATGTTGTGGTAATGTGCCTCCGGCACGGGCAGGTTCAGCATATCCGCCGTTTGGATGTCCGCCACATTTTTGAATACGGAGATCAGCTCCGGCAGGTTGTTGAACTTGGAAAAGCAGGTCTTGGCACGGTAGCCCGTCCCCTCCGGGGCAAGCTCGATAGCCGTGACCGTTTCACCGTAGTTGGCAGCCCATGCGTCAAAATGCTGGAAGCCTTGCTCCTGCAATGCTCCCATTTGCAAGTACCTCTGGATGGTGTATAGCTCCACCATGCTGTTAGAGATGGGCGTACCGGTGGCGAACACCACACCCCGTCCGCCTGTAATCTCGTCTAAGTACCGGCACTTCATGAAAAGGTCGCTGGATTTCTGCGCCTCGGTCTGCGCGATACCGCTGACATTCCGCATTTTGGTATAGAGAAACAGATTTTTATAGTAGTGGCTCTCGTCGATGAACAGCCGATCAACGCCCAGCTCTTCGAACGTGACCACATCGTCCTTCCGGCTCTGGTCGTTCAGCTTGTCCAGCTTATTCTGCAAGCCCTTGCGGGTCTTTTCCATCTGCTTGATGGTGAAGTTCTCCGCATGGGCATTCTTAGCTTCCTGAATGCCCAGGATGATCTCATCCATCTGCTGCTCCAAAATAGCCCGCTGCCGCTGGATGCTGACAGGTATCTTCTCGAACTGGCTGTGCCCGATGATGACGGCGTCGTAGTCGCCGGTGGCGATGCGTCCGCAGAAGCGTTTGCGGTTCTTTGTCTCAAAATCCTTTTTCGTGGCCACCAACACATTGGCGGCAGGATAGAGCTGCAAGAACTCGCTGGCCCACTGCTCCGTCAGGTGGTTCGGTACCACAAAGAGAGATTTCTGACACAGACCCAGCCGCTTGGATTCCATCGCCGCCGCCACCATCTCGAAGGTCTTACCCGCACCCACCACATGGGCCAGCAGCGTATTACCGCCATAGAGGATGTGGGCGATGGCGTTCACCTGATGCTTCCGCAGGGTGATCTCTGGATTCATGCCGCTGAAATTGATGTGGCTGCCGTCGTATTCCCGTGGGCGGTTGCTGTTGAACAGGATATTGTATGCCTTGCAGATCTTCTCCCGCCGCTCCGGGTCTTTCCATATCCACTCAGAAAACGCCTCCTTCAGCAGCTCCTGCTTACCCTGTGCAATGGCTGTTTCCTTTTTGTTGAGCACCGCCACACGCCGTCCGTCCGGGTCGTACTGGTAATCGAAAATACGGACATCCTTTAAGTTCAGACTGCTCTCGATGATGTCGTAGGCACTGGCCCGCGACGTACCGTAGGTGCTGTACGCCTTGACATTATAGCTGTCCTTGCTCTTGCCCTCGATGCGCCACTCGCCGGTGATTCGGGAGTAATGCACCTTAATGTCCCACCGTGCGCGGCGGGATGTGTCCAGCGTCTCAAAGATAAACTGCCGGATATATTCCGGATTCAGCCATGTGGCACCCAGCCGCACGGAGATCTCACTGGCGGTCAAGTCCACGGGCTGCACCTTCTCCAATGCCTCCACATTGGGAAGGTACTGCGGCTCTGTTTCCGCTTTTGCCCGCACCTCTGCCAGCTTCCGCCGCACGTTGCCGGACAGATACTCGTCGGCGGGCAGATATTTCTCGCCGCCCCTTTCCTCGTAATCAGGGTTCAGGAAAATGACACCCTGTAAATCCATGAACAGGGTATCCTCGTCCTTGCCGGTGAGCTGCCCCATATACACCATATCTACACGTGCCTTCTCCCCGATGGACAGTGCCAGCGCCTCCACCGCCGTATCTACCCTTTCGGCAGGTCGGTGGCTGCGAATGGTGCGCTTGGTGAACAGGTCGGCTTTCCGCTTCAGACCACCCTCCTCATCCAGCACCTCCAGCGAACACAGCAGGAAATAGGAGCTATCCTGGTCAAAAACGATGACGTTGCCGCGAGAATTGATAAGCCCATAGTCGTGGGTAAAGCGGTCATAGAGGTCGTTCAGCTTTGCTTGCTGCTGGCGTATCATGTCATCCGAATAGTCCTCCGTCTGGTATTCCAGCAGCGTCCGCACACAGTCCCGCAGACCGATCATACCGCGGATGCGGCTCTCGGCAGTCTTGGACACCTCCACCGGGTTCATGCGGCTGTCCTCACGGTAATAGAGCTTGTCATTCACCAGCGTATAGGAAAAATTGCGGACGGTGGGATCTGCCGCGATGGATTGATCTTCTCCCTCCAGCTCCTCCGCCCGGTCGTAGGCATTGATCTCACCGTGGATATTCTGCACGGCGTTGGCAAGGAGGCTGTCCAGCGGCTGCTCCGGAAACGGCACACAGGTGGGCTCTGGGCCATACGGTCCCGATACCATTTTCATCTCACCCAGCACCATATCCGGGTGGTCGATGAAATAACGGTTCATGGTGATACCGTCGTCATTCGTCCCCAACTGCACCCAGTCTGGCTCAATGTCCACCATGCGGTCACGTTTTTGCAGGAACAGAATATCCGATACCACCTCCGTACCCGCTGCCGCCTTGAAGGTATCGTTGGGCAAACGAATCGCGCCCAACAGCTCCGCCCGCTGGGCAATGTACTTCCGCACGTTAGAGGTGCGCTTGTCCATGGTGTAGCTGGAGGTGACGAACGTCACCACGCCGCCCGGTCTGACCTTATCCAGCGTCTTGGCGAAGAAATATTCATGGATAGGCAGGTTCAGCCGGTCATAGCGCCGATCCTGCACCTTGAACTGGCCGAAAGGCACATTGCCCACCGCCACGTCAAAGAAGTTATCGGGGAAATCCATCTTTTCATAGCCCCGCACGGAAATGCTGCTGCGGGGGTAAAGCTGGCGGGCAATACGACCGGAGATGTCGTCCAACTCCACGCCGTAGAGCTTACTCTCTGCCATGCCCTCCGGCAGCATACCGAGGAAATGACCGACGCCGCAGGCAGGCTCCAGCACGTTGCCCTGCCGGAAGCCCATCTGCCCCAGCGCGGCGTAGATGCTGCGGATCACCACAGGCGGCGTATAGAAGGCGGTCAGTGTGGATTCCCGCGCCGCGGCGTACTCTGTTTCGGACAGCAGGCTTTTCAATTCCTCATACCGGCTGTGCTTAGGGTCAAAGCAGTCCGCCAGACCGCCCCAGCCCACATACCGGGATAAGACCTCCTGCTCTTCTGCTGTGGCGAGGCGATTCTCCGCCTCCACCTGCTTCAAAAGCCGTATCGCCGCCACGTTGTTGGCATACCGTTGGCTGGGCGGTGCTGCACCCAGAGCATCGTCGGTGATGCGGTAGTTGACGCCGCCCGCCGACAGCGGAGCGGCGGCCTCCAGCCTCTCTTTTTTTCTCGGCAGGTGAGGGACAGGCGGCATCGCCGCCTGTCCCTGCGGTGCTTTCTCCTCCCTCTGCTGTACCTGCGGCAGCGGGGATATTTCTTGCTCCTGTGCCGGTTCCTCCGTGACCCCCACTTCCCCGGTGGGGGTTATGGGTGTCGCTTCCCGCTCCGCTTGCCGTGATCCACTGTCGTGCCGATGGTTAAACAGGCTGAACGTGCCGTCAACGTATTCCGAAAGCTGTTCCCTCGCCTGCTGGCAGGAATCATAGTGCCGGTCTCCCTCGTCCATGCCATCCAAATAGGCTGTCAGGGCTTCCAGCATTTCCGCCGCTTTCGCCTTATCTGCCAACTGCTCCTCAATGACGGGAACGGCGTCATAGTAGTCCGCGTCCTTGGGGTACGGTCTCGGCACATCGTCCGGTGCATCCGAAAAGCCGAAATACACTGTCCGCGCCAACTGCCGCCGTTCATATTGCGGAATTGCGGCAATGGCATCCTCGCCGGGGAAACGCTTCTGCGCGATGAGCCTTTCATACTCCTTGACCACATTTGGAATGCTCAGCTTGACTTCATCATACTGTTTCCCGGCATATTCCCGCTGATAGGTCAGTCCCTTATAGGTTTTCGTATAGTCATATCCATCGCGCCCGCCGCCGCTGTACTCACCAAAACGGCTTTTGATGAATTTCTGCTGTTCCTCTTTTGCGCGGGGATAGCAGAAGAAGGAATACACCGCCAGTTGGCTGTCCACGGAATCCGCAAGGAAGAACTGGTCGATCTCATCCTGTGTGATGAACATTTTGCACCGGCGAAGGAAATCCGGCTGCGCAGAAAAGCTGCGCTCCGGCAGGTCAATTCCGTCCAGCACCACACCGATTCGGTGTGTATTATACTCAGACAGTCGAAAACGCATGATGCTGCGATCCTGTTCATAGGCACTCAAAAAAGCATGGTATTCCTCGGCCAACGCCGCAAGGCCGCCCTCACTTTTGGCAAAGGCCACCATATCCTCGTCCAGCTCCGGATAGCCCTTGCGCTGGTCGTGGATGGCCAGCGTCTGAGGGAACAGGCCCTGTGCGCGGCTCTCTTGGGTCAAATCGCGGGCGGTCATCAGCAGAGCGTCACCCATCTCAAGCAGCACCTTGTCCTGCGCCTGCTCCAGCTCTGCCGCCGAAAGATATGTTCCCGCCTCCAGCAACTCCAATATTCGCACCGACGCCTGCTCCCACGTCACCGTGGTGCGGCTGTGGCCGGTGCGGATGCTGTCGCCCTGCGCCAGATGGATACCGTCCTCCATGAACCACACGGCATATTTCTTGCCCTCATATTCAATGCCGCGCCCGTTCTCCGCGCCAAACTCACGGCGCAAAAACGCCACACATTCCACTTCCGAACGCTGCCGCATATAGAACACCGCGATCCGCTCCGCACTGCCGCGGCTGTTGCCCGCCGTATACAGCGTCTGGTCGATAACCGCCTGCGGCACCGTGCGGGTGGGAAACAGCTCACCCGTTCGCTGCGTCTCCGGCACTTCATAGACCACCGTGCCGCCGTTCATACCAAAGAGAGACATTTGCTCCGCCATCACCGGCGCGTTCTGCAAGCCCAGCTTGATCTTATACGCGCCGCGCTCAATGAGGTTTTCGGTCATTTCCGTGACCACGCCCCATGAAAAAACGGACTCCGCTGTGCGGGAGAGATAGCTGCCCTCCCACATCAAGAGTCCGTCTTTTTCGGCGTGGTAGCCCACACGGACTTTGTCCGCGCCGGCCAGCACCTCCACCCATATGTCGTTGTAGCTGTTTTTCAGGAATTCCGTGCGGGCGGCAATATCGCGGGTGTCTTGGAAATACGCAAATATCTCCTGCCGCGTGTGCTTGCGCCCGCCATCATCCAACAGTAGCCATGAACTGACTCCGAAAGAGAAAGAAATATGGATGCTGTTCGATAGGGTT
>ENA-UOJE01001224-UOJE01001224.1-human-gut-metagenome-genome-assembly--contig:-C23-NODE-1224-length-23811-cov-6.169347_pt1 | contig 23811 bp, 17 predicted proteins | sample MGYA00242341_ERZ723888 | MGnify/ENA metagenome assembly ERZ723888 | reverse complement strand
ATTGGTTGAGATGGAATAACTACGATCAGTATCATAAACACCCAGATCTGATTTGGTTTGTGTCCACGATGCGCGAATTTTCCAGAAGTCAAACCATTTTGGCATATTGAATAACTCAGATATAACTAAACTACCTGATATAGATGGATAAAAATATGAACGGGTTTCTGCAGGTAGAGTAGATGACCAGTCGTTTCGAGCTGTTATATCCAAAAATAAAGTACTTTTCCAAGAACCTGATGCTTTTCCATATAGACTGTTAACTTGTTTTTTCTTAATTGTACTATATACTTTTGCAGGATCAACAGATGCTTTCAGTGAGTAATATCCAGGTATTGTAATACCGTTTGAAGTCTTTCCGTTAAGGACATCATCTTGATAAAAATATAAGGTTGTACCTACAAAACCATCAATAGAAAAATCACCGAATTTTTTATCGGCAGAAATGATGATGTCATTGTTGATACTATAACCTCCTTTTCTTTGTTCTTCATAATATCCTTTTTTGTCCCATCCTCCATATGCTCCTATGGAATTACGCCAGATTTCTCTTTCTGTATACATATCAACACCAGTACGTAAAGATGCCCTTAACCAAGGTGTGAAGTCGTATTTTGCATTCATAAAACCGTTTACAACATCATAGTCACTAGAATGGATGATTTCATTTGCAATGAACTAGGGGTTATCATACCAAACTTTGTTGGGCCAGTTCTGAACTTCATTTTTCTTTAGCCAATAATTTTTATAATCTCGAATATCTAAATCAGTTCCTGTCCAAACTAACATACTATATATATATCCGCCTGTTCCATATCCAGTTCCTTCATTGTTAGGATAAAAGCGTTTGTTATAAGTTAATCCTCCTTCAAAAGTGAGATCTTTCCATTTCATATCTCCAGAAACAGTATAAGTTAATTTATTCAGTTTAGTATTGGGGTATTGTCCTTTATTGTAAATGTGGGTGAGAGAGGTACGAACACTTCCATATTTCCCTTTTTGAACAACACTGATGTTATTGTTGGTAACAATACTTTGTTCAAGGAAGTTTTTGAAATTGTTTTTCCCCTTTGATATCAATGGCATATCTTTCCACTCCATTCCGATTGGATCCCATTGGATGGCGGTTCGTCCGATATCCATTTTATCTCCCCAAACAAAATCTTCAGAGTTATATTTACCATTCATACCCGTACTATAAGATGTTTGTACTTCAGGTAAGCGGAGAAATCCAGCATCGAACATAGTATTACTGTTTATACTGACATTCAGCCCCTCTTCTTTTCCTCTTTTGGTTGTTACCATAATGGCACCTGAACCTCCGCGAGAGCCATAAAGAGCTGATGCTGTTGCACCCTTTAAAACATCTATAGATTCAATGTCATCGGAAGCAATATCTCGTAGAGTTATGTTTCCATAAGGAACACCGTCAACAACAAGAAGTGGTGTCTCTCCACGAAGTTGCATACTTGGTGCTTCATTGAATTCACTACTGTTCTGTACATTTAATCCTGCGATTTTACCAGTGATGGCTGTTCCGACATCTACTGATTTGACAATGGTTAGATTATCTCCTTTCACTTTTTGAACAGCATATCCCAGAGCTTTTTCTTCTCGTTTGATCCCTAAGGCTGTAACAACAACTTCATCTAATTTGCGTGAATCTTCGAGTAGGGTAATATTGAATATTTCTTTATGTCCGACGGCAATATTTTTGGTTACGTATCCGATAAAGGAAATGACCAATGTCGCATTATCTGGTACTTCTAAACTGAATTTTCCATCGATATCGGAAATTGTTCCGTTCGTTGTCCCTCTTTGAATGACATTGGCGCCGGGAACAGGTTCGCCTTTTCCATCGGTGACAACTCCGGTGATCTTTCTGCTTTTCTGTTGGGCAACTAGTACCTCTTTGGGGGAGAGAATAATACTTTTATCTAAAACTTTATAGCTGATATTGGTTCCGGAGAACAATTGTTCCAATACATTAAAAACATTTTTTTGTTTACTTTTTATACTAACGATACGTGAGGTATTAACTTGTTTGTTATTGTAGAAGAAATGAAAGTCTGATTGTTTTTCAATTTCATCCAGTACCTCCTGTACAGATTTGTTGTTCACATCTATGTTTAAAAGAACATTTTGACTGTAGCTATCGGACGCGTAGGCTAATCCGACACAGATAAATAACATTATTACGGATAGTTTCATACATAATGGTATTTTCTTCAGGAGCATGAACCTAACATTCATCTTCCTGAAATGTTGGAAGCTAAAATAATTTGTCATAGATTTGTAAATGATTTAGAGTTATAAAAAAGTTGCTTATACTTGTCGCCAAACAAGTTTGCGATGGATTTTCATACGGGGAAATACGCCAATATTTTCCCGTATGTTTTGTTTTCAAGGGGGATTATTTTCTTTCATGAGATTTGATAAATAAGGTTACACTTAATATAATTCAACGATCGTTTTTTCTTTAATATTTCCTTCTTGCCCAGTTTGAGGGTCTATGAAGCGATATTGAATACCGGAAGCCAAACGGAAATGTTCGAGGATTAGTTGTAAGTGCTGTCCATCGAAAGGTCCTGTGAAGGAGTTGTTATATAACTTGTCGTTTTTTACGATGAACTCGACATTGAAACGTTTGCTTAACACTTTCAATGCTTCGTTAAATGGTGTGTTCCGGAATACGACCAAGCCGTCTTTCCAGGAAGTTTGTGTCGGAATATATGGTTTGTCGACTTTAACTTTTTTAGTATATTGGTTATAAGTGAATTCTTCATTCGGTTTCATTAAAAATGATTTATGCTTCTGATTATCGTCTAAAAATGAAAGTCGAATGGAGCCAGATACCAAGGTGGTCCTTACGCTGCTGTCGGCTGCATAGGCTTCCATATTGAATTCGGTACCGAGTACTTCTGCTTTGATATCAAATGGGGTGCTGACAGTGAAACGTTTACTTTTGTCTTTATGGACGGAAAAGTAGGCTTCACCGTTCAGCACAACATCACGTGTGTTACCTGTAAAACGCGTCGGGTGCTTCAGATAGGAACGTGAGTTTAACCATACTTTTGTTCCGTCCGGTAAATTGACTGCAGCGACCATTCCTGGATTAGTTCTGATTTCTATATATTCGATCGGATCTTTTTTTAATGCGAAATATATAGTGGAAATGATAAGCGGAAGGATGAGGATTGCCGCAATACGTTGTATCCAGGCGGATAGAGAAATTTTCCGGTGGGAATGTATCTTGCTTTTTACTTTTTTCAGGGCTGTACCTGAATCTGTTTGCCGGATACAAGTCAATGTCTCAGTTGCCAGGCATATAGATTGTATGTCCCGGGCTATTTTTTTGTTTTCTTCTGATGCAGAGATCCAATCTTCTACTTCTTGTTGCAGAGGTATGGAGAGGGTTCCGGTGAAATAACCCAAAAGTATCGATTCGTTTATTTGTTTATGTTTGTCCATAATTGTCCTTTTATAAATATGACTGACGAAAAATGAAATCTCCTAAATGAAAAGTGATTTTTTTTCATGTATTTGTAATTGTTCGTTGGATTAGAAAATATTATATTTGCAAATAAGTATAAATATTTCCGATTAAAACTTATAGAACAGTGATTTGTATGTCTTGTAATATTTCTGATATAGTGGCAGACGAAACTCTTTTTCAGGAAATCCAAAGGGGAGATGAAAAAGCGTTCGATGTCCTTTTTTTGAAGTATTACCCTTCCTTGTGTGCTTATGCCCAACAGTTTGTCGAGTATGACGACGGGCAGGAAATTGTACAGGATGTGATGGTTTGGCTGTGGGAGAATCGGGAGATGCATACGTTTGAGATCTCTCCGAAGAGCTATCTGTTTAAAGCTGTGAAGAACCGTTGTTTGACGTTGATCAGCCGAAATGAAATAAAACAGAAAATTATTAATACATTGTACGACAATCAACAATTAGAATATGAAGATCCTGATTTTTATATCGTGGAGGAACTGAGTCGTAAGATAGAAGAGGCGTTGCAACGGCTTCCCGACAGTTACCGGGAAGCATTCGAGTTAAATCGTTTCCAGCATATGACGTATGGTGAAATAGCGACGTGTCTGGAAGTTTCTTCCAAGACAGTCGATTATCGTATTCAGCAGGCATTGAAGTTGCTTCGTGTAGAGTTAAAGGATTATTTACCGATATTACTTGCCATTCTTTAAAACAATTGTTGTATAGAACAAACTTTTTTGTGATTCCAGTTCATTAGAGAATTGGACAATAACCTCTGCCTTCCCGTATTTTCTATTTCGATTAAGATATCAGATCGTTTTAGTTTGATATATTGATACTGTTTTTTTCTGTTTTGCTGATAAACGGAAATATGATATAGGCAGAAAATGAAAGTATGTTGTTTGGGGAGAGATAGAAAGGGGAGAAACGCTTACATTTGAGAAAAGCTTAACCCCTTGAGAATTGCTTGTGGCAAAAAAGATTGGTGGAGGTTCTGGATATTTGAAAAGAAATTCAGAGCTTTATGGGCATGAGGACGGTCGTCATAGGAACAGAGACCGTCCTCGTTGCCGTGAGGAGCCGAGATCTTTATATATGAAGACGGTCGTCGGGCCAATGAAAACCGTCTTTGTTGGAAAAAACTGTGCACCTCGCGGCAGGAAGTTCTTTTAGAAAGGTAAAAAGCCGGATTGCGAAGCGATTTACGAAAGAAGCATATCTTTGTTAAATAAACGATATTATACAATAAGTGTTTTCATCCATTTTTCGGCCACCTGCAATGTTTCTGGTTTGCCGACATCTATCAGATGAAGGTTTTCGTCAGCGTAGGCGTGGATGTTGGTCTTGGCGCAGATGGAGAGGTAGAAGTTGATGATCGAAAACTTACCGGTCCATTCTTCCATCCAGTCGAATATTTTAGGAGACAGTACATGTATCCCGCTGAAGGCATATTCGTTATATTGGTTCGGATCGAAATCGGGGTAGAACGATTTTACTTCGCCCGTCTCACGGTTGCGCCAGCCGCATAGTTTATTTTCCTTATTGAAAAGCAGATAGCGGGAAGTGTTGCGTTTGCTGACTAATAATGTAGCCAACGGATTTGTTTCTGCATGATGATTGTAAAGCGCACGGAGGTCGATGTCGGACAGGATGTCGACATTGTGTATCAGAAACGGCTCATTGCCTTGTAAAAAGGCGGCGGCATGTTTGATTCCCCCACCGGTATCGAGCAGATAATCCCGCTCGTCGGAGATATGGATCTGAATACCGAAATTATTATTGGCTGCCAGAAAGTTGATGATCTGGTCTCCCAAATGATGAATGTTGATAGCTATCTGGTGAAAGCCGGCATCTTTCAATTTGAGGATTACATGTTCGAGCATAGGTTTCCCATTGATAGGAAGTAATGCTTTTGGAGTACTGTCGGTCAGCGGTTTGAGGCGTGTTCCCAAACCGGCAGCGAAAATCATTGCTTTCATAATATTGCGTTAAAGAGTTGTTCAATGTTTTGTTCCCTGTGTACGAGGTCTACCCGGACACCGAACTTAGAATGAATATGTTCCGCCATATGCTGGGCAGAGTAGACCGAACGGTGCTGGCCCCCCGTGCAGCCGAAACAGATCATCAGATTGGTGAATCCTCGGTCCATGTAACGTTTGACAGAAGCATCCACAATTTCATAAGCATGATCCAGGAAACGAGTGATCTCTCCGTCTTCTTCGAGGAAACGGATCACCGGTTCGTCCAATCCGGTAAAATGATTGTAACGTTCGTATTTACCAGGGTTATTGATGGCGCGGCAGTCAAAGACAAATCCACCGCCATTGCCACTCGGATCGTTGGGAATTCCTTTTTTATAGGCAAAACTGACGATCTTGACTTTGAGCGTATGCTTCTGGATGTCGTCATAGAACTGAGACAGGTTTGTCAGCTCCCGTAGTACGGTACATAAATAGGGATACTCCGGATAATCTTCTTTCAAAAGTTGCCGGAGGTTGTCGATAGCGAAGGGGACACTTTGGATAAAATGCGGTTTCTTTTCGAAATATCCCCGGAAACCGTAGGCTCCCAAGACCTGTAAAGTCCTGAAAAGAACAAAATGGCGTAATTGCCGGAAGAAATGCTTTTCGTCTATGTCCATATACCCGCGTAGTGCTTGCAGATAGTCGGCTATCAATTCCTGTCTCAACTCAGCGGGATATTTGGCTTTCGCCTGCCAGAGGAAAGAGGCGACATCATAGTAGATCGGGCCTTTGCGTCCTCCTTGGAAATCAATAAACCAGGGTTCGCCATTTTTTACCATCACGTTGCGCGACTGGAAATCCCGGTACATGAATGTCGGTGTATAGTCTTGCAGAAGGACATCGCTCATTTTCTGGAAATCATCTTCCAAAAGGTTTTCCTGGAATTCCATTCCGGTAGCTTTCAAGAAACAGTATTTGAAATAGTTCAGGTCCCAAAGGATCGAACGCCTATTGAATTCGGGTAGAGGATAGCATTGGCTGAAGTCGAACCCCTCCGCACCTTTAAACTGCAGAGTCGGCAGAAGTGTGATCGTCTTGTGTAGCAAAGACTTTTCCGTCTCGTCGAAGAAACAACTTTTCCGTCCTTTCTCAATTGCTTGAAAGAGCAAGGTGTCGCCCAGGTCTTCCTGAAGATAGAACGATTTATCAACCGACCAGCAATAAACCTGGGGAACGGGCAATCCCTTTTCCCGGAAATGCGCGGCCATATAAATAAAGGCATTGTTTTCCTCTATGGAAGTTCCGCTAACTCCGATCAGGGAAACGGGACCTGACAATCTGAAATACCGGCGGTTAGAGCCGGAAGAGGATAGTTCGGTTATATCAGTTGCCGGTGAACCGGTATGTGTCTGGTAAAGTTGTTTTAATTCTTCAGTAATCATGTTTTTCTATTTTCGGCACTAAAGTAGCAAACAATTGACAATTGGCAATTGAGAATTGACAATTTTGTTGGGAAATAAGAGAGGCGGACGTACCGTTTTACCGGAACGCCCGCCTTCTTTATGACCACTAATCTCTAATTGTCTCTCTTTTTAATTGCCAATTGATTAAAGAATGCCTTGTGCCATCATCGCTTTGGCTACCTTCATGAAGCCCGCAACGTTTGCACCTTTCACGTAGTTTGTGTAGCCGTCGGCTTGTTTGCCGTATTTTACGCATTGTTCGTGGATATTCTGCATGATGCTTTTCAGTTTGGTATCAACCTCTTCACTGCTCCAGCTCAGTTTCTGAGCGTTCTGCGTCATTTCCAGACCGGAAACAGATACACCGCCGGCATTGGCTGCCTTACCCGGAGCGTACAGGATCTTAGCTTCCAGGAATGCGTCGATAGCTTCAGGAGTAGAAGGCATGTTGGCTCCTTCCGATACGGCGATACAACCGTTGGCGAGCAATGTCTTGGCATCTTCTCCGTTCAGTTCGTTCTGAGTCGCACTCGGCATTGCAATGTCGCATTTTTCTCCCCAAGGACGAGCACCTGCCACATACTTGCAACCATATTGTTCTGCATATTCACGGATACGGCCACGATAGAGGTTCTTCAGTTCCATGATGTAATCCAGCTTAGCGCGGTCGATACCGTCCGGATCGTAGATGTAACCGTCCGAGTCGGACATCGTCACGACTTTAGCGCCGAGGCTGATCAGCTTTTCAACGGTATATTGGGCTACGTTACCTGAACCTGAAACGCAAACGGTCTTTCCCTTGATGTCGATTCCCCTTGTATTCAGCATTTCCAGCAGGAAGTAAACATTTCCGTAACCGGTAGCTTCCGGACGGATCAGTGAACCACCGAATTCGCGTCCTTTACCGGTGAATGTTCCCGTGTTTTCCTGAGCCAGTTTTTTGTACATTCCGTACATATAGCCGACTTCGCGTCCGCCAACACCTATATCACCTGCGGGAACATCCGTGTCCGGGCCGATATGACGCCATAATTCCAATACGAAAGCCTGGCAGAAACGCATGATTTCAGCATTTGACTTACCGCGCGGGCTGAAGTCGGAACCTCCTTTGCCACCACCCATCGGCAGGGTTGTCAGCGAGTTCTTGAAAGTCTGTTCGAAAGCCAGGAACTTAAGGATCGACTGGTTTACAGAAGCGTGAAAACGGATACCACCTTTGTACGGGCCGATCGCATTGTTATGCTGGATACGGTATCCCATGTTGGTTTGGATCTGTCCCTTATCATCCATCCAGGTTACGCGAAAGGAGAAAATACGATCGGGAATACAAAGACGTTCGATCAGGTTGCTCTTTTCGAATTCGGGATGTTCGTTGTAAACCTCTTCGGTTCATTCGGAAATCTTCTCTTTAAGTTGTCTAAAACTTCACTTGCCTTCATAAGACTGATTTTATTTAGAATGTTATATTTATAATATCAATTTGTTAACCGGTAGCCGTTTTTTTAACGACCTCGCAAAGGTAAGCTAAAATTTTACACAAACAAATATTTGAAAGAAAAAATGCATTAAAAATATCATTTCGGTATTTTAATCGGGTAAAAGTAACTAAATGTCACTCGTCTCTTCGCCTTCTGCTCTTATAGATAGGGACGAACACAATGATAGCTGACGCAACCAAGGCAAAAACGATGTCGAAGGTTATCTTTTCGCTGTATGCAAGCATCATGTAGCAAAGGATACCCCACAAAAGAGTGATACATACGGCTTGACTATTTGTAATCTTTCTGCGTGCCATAGTTTACAATTGTTTAGTTGGATGAAACAAGCGAGCCGAAGTAAATGACCAAAGCCAGGAATACGGCTACAAGGATAAAAAGAACGATGATCTGTTTTTCGAGGGGCAGATGTCGGAGGAACGGAACGTGGCGTACCCAACCGGAAACGGCTTGGAGCTGCTCGTCCTCTTCGTCTTCATTCGGAAATTCGTATCCGTTTGCTTCCAGAATCTCCTTTGCACGGGGAACTTCGCTTTCAAGCAGTTCGATGCGGATGCCGCCCACATTGGCCGGGTATTGGATCCGGCTCGTATATTCGTTTCTCAGGTAACAGTTGACCCCTTCCGATTTCAGGAGGGATTCGATCATCTGTGCTGCTTCCGGTTCATAGAAACGGGCTATTTCGACTATTTTATCTTCCATATTAATGTGTGTTGTATAATGTAAATGATGATTTACCCGTTTATTAATTTATCCGCAATTTCTGTAGCCTGGCGGATACGGTCGGCCATACCGATGCCGCCTTTGATGTTTCCGGCCAGCGTGAGGCCGGGGTAACGCGTTTGCAGTTCGTCGATCGTTTCGAAGCGGGAGCCGCTGCTCTGTTCATATTGCGGAATGGCATGTTCGTGACGGAAGATACGGATCATATCGGGTTCTGTCTCTTCCGGGAATTTCAGCATGGTGTGGAGCTCGTGCCTGATGAGCGCTTTCAGCTCCTCTTCCGGCCAGGTCGTCAGGTCGGCATGCTTTACGCCTCCGATAAAGAACGAGAAGAGAGCACCCTCTTCCGGAGCCCGTCCGGTAAAACAAGCGGAGGGGAAAAGAATTCCGAGTACGTCTTTTTTCTCACAGGAAGGAACCAGGCCTCCAAACGCATCGAAGCGTAATGCACCGGTGTCGCGGAACCCGACGCTGGCCTGTACGACCGGTGCATAATGCAGGTTACTGATCCGCTCCATCTTTTCTTTCGGGACGAAAGGCAACAGGGCGGGCAATGTATAAGCACCGGTGGTTGTGATTATCCGTTCTGCAATAATGGTCTGTTCGCCGTCGGCTGTCGAATAGGTAGCCATCCATTTGTCTGCACAAGGGCGGACCGTGACGTCAGCGGCCGAAAGTGTGATGCGGGCCGGACCGATCGCTTCGGTCATTGCACCGGTCAGTTTGTCCAATCCTCCGGCGGCTGAAAATACTTTCTTGCTGGCGAGACGGTCGCGATCTGTTTTCGGCTGCTTGGCTTTCGCGATGGTTCCGCGGATGAAGCTTCCGTATTGCTGTTCCAGGTTGTAGAGCTTCGGGAGCGCATAACGAGTGACGAGCTTCATCGGATCGCCGGCGTAGACACCGGACAGAAACGGGTCTACCGCATAGTGCAGGAACGATTTACCCTTGCGGCTGGCAGCTAACTCGCCGACAGATTCGTCCGGGTTATTGCCTTTTGCCCGAAACGGCTCTCCGAGGATACGGAACTTGTCGCCAAGCGTGAACAGAGGAGTCGTGACCGCACTGAACAGTCCGGACGGGAGAGCCCGGAACCGGTTCCCTTTCCAGATCAGCCGGCGCTTGGATTCTTCGCGGGCAGTCTCCAGTGCACAGGCTGGGGAGAGGGCTTCGAATAGTTCGGCGACTTCGGGATAGGAGACTACACCTGTATTGGGGCCGCTTTCGTAGACAAAATCCTTTTCGCGGAACGTATGGATTTGTCCTCCGACGCGATCTTCCTTTTCGAGAATATGAATGTCTTTTCCGGCGCGGGTCAACCAGAAGCCGGTTGTCAATCCGGTCAGTCCGGCGCCGATAATCAAAATATCAGTCTGTTGGGGTTCCATTTCGTCATACCGGTTTAGAAAATGATTTATTTGTTCCGAGCATCAGCTTGTCCAGCGAAGCCGCTACGTTTCGGACGAAAAGCCTGCCTTCAGGTGTCATCCTGATTTGATTTTCGTCAAACTCGACCAATCCGTCCTCTGCAAATTCGCGTAGACAGGCTTCGTCATAGGCGGTTGCCTGCTTGATGGAGCGGGTGGGGACGGAAAGCTGTTCCGACAGTTCGTTCCAGTCGATCCGGTAGTTGCACATCAACATTTCGATTGCCTCCCGTGTGATCTGTTCCTCCCGGCTTAGGAGATATCCTTTGGCGACAGGCAAGATGCCGGCTTCGACTTTCTCGATATACTCCATGATGTCTTTTGTGTTCTGGGCGTAAGCCGTTCCGAGCTGGCTGATCCCTGTCACGCCGAAAGCATAGACCTGACCGGTTGTGCGGCGCGTGCAATATCCCTGGAAATTGCGATGTAGTTGTCCGTTCAGCAAAGCTGTGTATAACTCGTCGTCTTTGCGGACGAAATGATCCAGCCCGATCGGCTGGTAGTCCGCTTCGCATAAGATTTTGCGGGCCGCTTCGAACATCCGGCTCTTCTCGTCACCCGAAGGCAGTCCGGTTTTTTCCAATACCTTCTGCCGGGGGAAAGCCCAGGGCACATGCGCATACGAAAAGGTGACGAGCCGGTCCGGTTTCAGGGAAACGGCTTTTTCGATCGTTTCGGCAAAACTCGCTTCCGTCTGGTGGGGCAAGCCGTAGAGGAAATCCATGTTGATGCGTACTCCGCATGAGCGCAGGATCGTTACGATTTCTTCCGGTTGCAGCAGCGGGGCTTGCCTGTGTACGGTTTGCAGGACTTGTTTGTTGAAGTCTTGGATGCCGATGCTAAACCGGTTGAATCCCGCGGTTGCCAGTTTCTCCCAATCCTGTCCTGTCATCCAGCCAGGGTGACATTCGATTGCTTTTTCCGGGTTTTCAATCAATTCGAACGTATCTGAAACATGTGCGTTCAACTCTTTCAGCTCAAGAGCCGGAAGAAATGTCGGGGTTCCTCCGCCGTAATGGATCTGCGAGACTTTACGTTTCTTGTCGAGTAAAGGCAGTATCAGGTCGATCTCTTTATGTAATGCGGCTACATATCGATCTATGATTTCAGGCTTGGGAGCGGCGTAGGAATTGCATCCGCAATAATGGCAGAGACGTTGGCAGAAAGGAATATGAAAATAGAAGGAAACCGATTCCGGCTGCTGGCGGTTGGATTCACGGATGGCATCCGCATAATCCCGGCTTGTGAACCCGTCATGAAAATAGTTTGCCGGCGGATAGCTGGTGTACCGGGGAACCGGCACATTGTATTTATCTAAAAGTTCTTGTTTCATATCGTATTTTTATCTTTTCTGAAAACCGTTACTATATAAATGAGGGATACCAGGGCGATGCTTGCCTCGAAGAAGAAGAGTCCGTGATAACCCGTATGATCTGCAATTCTTCCACTCAGGATGGCCATCAACATGCCGCTGAGATGCGTGATGACCGTCTGGATCGTGAAATCCGTCCCTTCGCGCCCGGGGCGTACACAGTCCATTGCCGTCGTATAGACCACGATCGTCGCCATCCCGTAGCTGCCCCACAGAAGGAAAATCCCGCCGTAGAGCATGGGCGTCGTCGGATGCACGTAGGAGAGTCCGAGGAAGTAAAGTGTCGCTATCAAGACAAACACCGCGAACAGGATGCGCGCGCGGAAACGGCCGATCCGCCGTACGATCATCCCTCCGGCAAACGAGGAGAGGAACCCGACGAATGTCCCCGCGACTCCGCTCATCACCCCGATCTCCTTCATGTCGTAGCCCAGGTCGACCAGCCAGGGTTTCAGCATGGCGAGCGTACCGATCAGGCCGGAATAGTAAAGAAAGAGGAAACCGATCTGTTTCCAGATGCTCCGGCGGGCGAAGAAATAGATCACATCTGCCTTTTTGGCCCGTTCGTGCGCTTCCTTCGGCTGGATGCGGATGCCTTTGTTGAAAAAGAGTGGCAGAAGGGCGGCGATGACGAACAGCGCGACGCAAGGCAGCAGACCGTTCCAGCCGATTTGCTTGAAGAGCAGGAGCAAGACACCGCCCCCGATCATCGAACCTCCGAAACTTCCCATCGACTGCATGCTGTTTGCAAGGCTTTTATCTTTCCGGCTGAAAGCGAGTACCGCCAACGCGTCGGTCGCGATATCCTGCGTGGCGGAAGCGACGAAGGATATGATGATCAAGGCGACGATCGTATAGAAGTCCGTATGGAAATCAAGGAAAGCGACGGCGAAGATCAGGCCGGCGTAGATCAGTTCGGAAGAAAAAATCCACCGTTTATAGTCGCCCGTCGTCACGGCATGGCGGTCTACCATCGGCGACCAGAGGAATTTCAGGATCCAGGGCAGCTTGATCAGTTGGAGAAGCCCGATGGCCGAGAGTGAAAAGTCCTCCTGCCGCATCATGACGGGGATGACGGTGGAAAAGAAGCTCATCGGGATCGTCTGCGCAATGTAGAGGCAGAAGAAGGTTGCGAGGTTGTATGTTTTATCTTTCTGTATCATAATATCGTTATATAATCATCCGGCTTCCGGCCGAGGCTTTAAGAGTTTTCAAAGTGTCGTCCGAAATTCGGCTGGGGCTTTAAGAGTTTTCAAAGTGTCGTCCGAAATTCGGCCGGGACTTTTGGAGTTTTCAAAGTGTCGTCCGAACTTCGGCCGGGACTTTTGGAGTTTTCAAAGTGTCGTCCGAAATTCGGCCGGGACTTTAAGAGTTTTCAAAGTGTCGTCCGAAGTTCGGTCGGGGACTTTAAGAACTTTTAAAGTGTCGTCCGAACTTCTGCCGAGACTTTTAAAAACTCAATTGTATATTCCCGCCGATCGTGAACGGCCTTCCTTTTTGTGCCAGGCCCTTTCCGCCTGTCTCGAAATAGAAAGCCGAATAGTCTGCACCGGTCATATTTTTCGCCCAGATCGCAAAGGTAATAAAATCTTTTGTGGCAGATACTTTTGCATTCAACAGTCCGTAATAAGGTTGCGAAACCTTGTTGTCTTCTTTCCACAGGATGCGTCCCGTCCCGGTGTAGTTCGCGCTGACCGTGAAGCGGTCGATGTGACGGCAAGGGTTCGGGATCGTATAATCGGCTCCGACAGCGAAAGTGTGGCGCGGGACCATCGGCAGGAAATTCCCGCTGTAGTCAATGCCTCGCCGTTCGTCCTTGTAATCTTTGAAGGTGGCATGCGTGAAGCCGTAGTTCACCTGCACCATCAGCCCGTTGACCGGATTCCCTTGCAGGCTGACCTCGACGCCTTTGCTCTCGCTGCGCCCGGCGTTGCGCAGGTATTGCCCGTTCTGGGTGGCGAGCATCTGGTAAATCTGTTGGTTTTTCCAGTCGATCCAGAAAAAGCAGAACTCGGCGTTCAGGCGGTTGTCGAGGAACGGGTGTTTGGCTCCAAACTCGTAGTTCCAACTGGTTTCGGGGCGGAACGTGCGGTCTTCCTCGCGGTCGAAAGAGGTGTTGAAGCCGCCTGTCTTATATCCCTTCGTCACGGTGGCATAGAGCATGCCGGTGGAGGGAAACATATATTGCAGGGCGATCTTCGGCGTGACCTGGCTGAACTTGAGCCGGCTGTCGAAGGCGTCCATCTGTTCGCTGCCGCCGTCCGTTTCTTTGTAGAAAAGGAAATCGTTGGAGGTATGCTCATAATCGTAGCGGATGCCGAAAGTCAGTGACAGGCCGCGCGTCAGCAGGTCGTCGATTGTGGATTGGTGGTAGAAGGCGACACCATAGGCCGGTGTGTCGTACAGCTTGCGTGTCGCATAGTCTTTGGTGAAATAATCGAGTGTCACGGTGTTGTCGATCCCCTGCCAGAAACCGAAGGCGCCGAACAGCCATTTGTAACGTCCGGGAGTCGTCGATTTGATGTTCAGCTCTTCGGAAAACATTTTCTGCTTCATATCCTGACGCGCGAAATAGATGCTTCGGGGAGAGAAATCCTGGTCGATGCCTTGATGGTCCGAGAGATATTGGAAGGCGGTCCGGCTGTTGATGCTGTAGCCCGTCCCCTGGTAATCTGCCGAGAAGCCGGTCGTCGAAAGCGTCCGTTTGTAGAAACTGTAGTCGTTGTAGTCGACTTCGCCCGGTTTATGCGTGACCGAATCGCAGACGGCGTAGGGATAGCCGCCCTGGACTGAACGGTCGAACGAACTCATTAGCCCGAAAGAAAGGTTCTTTTGAGGCTTCCATTCCAGGCGGATGCGGGCAGAACCGGACTTCATGTCGTCCGCTTTCTTGTCTGTAAACAGGTTGGTGAAGTAGCCGTCGCTGTTCCGGTAATCACCGGAGATGGCATATCCGAACTTTTCTCCGATCTTTTTATAATGAGAGAGGGCATAATCGCGGTAACCGTAGCTGCCGTTGGAAAGCCAGACATTTGTCCCCTCGTATTTCAAGGGCGATTTCGTATAGACGTTGATGATGCCGCCCATCGTGTTACGACCGTAGAGCGTCCCTTGCGGACCGCGCAGCACTTCGATCCTGTCCACCTCGTTGAAATCGAAATCGAAAGCCGATTTTTCGAAATAGGGGATACCGTCCACATAAAGCCCGACTGAGGGAGCGTTGATTTTCGATCCGATCCCGCGGATATAGACCGGCGAGGTCAGTTTCGATCCGTAGTCCGGCATAAAGAGGTTCGGGATAAAGGAACTGAACTCTTTGATCCCCGTGATGTTCCGGTTTTGGATCGCCGTCCCCGTCACGGCCGATGCCGACAGGGGTTCCAGCCGGAGGTCGCGCTGTTGCTTGAACGACTGCACGACCACTTCGTTCAGTTCGACATTGCGGATCTTCGCCGTATCTTTTTCTATCTCTTCCCCTCTTGCCGTATAGGCGAGGCAGAGCAGCATCGGGAGGCAGTATAATAGTTTCATGTCTTAAAATGTAACGGTGATTTCGCCACCGATCTGGAACGGTTTGCCTTTCTGGATGAACGACTGGTTGAACGATTCGAAATAGAACGCCTGGTAGTCCGTGTTCGTGATGTTACGGCTCCACAGGTTGAGGTTGACGATTCCTTTGCGGACGCCCACTTTGGCATTGACGAGGCCGTAGAACGGCTGGCTGATGTCGTTCTTCTCCGTCCAGAAAATCTTGCCTGCCCCGGTGAACTGGGCGGATGCGGTAAACTGGTCGACCATTTTCCGGTGGAGTAGTTTCGTGTATTGCAATCCCAGGCTGACGGTGTGGCGCGGCGTGTAAGGAATGAAATTATCCTTGCAGTCCGTTTTCACGATCTGGCTGTTCTCGTCCTTGTCCGTGAAGATGTAATCGCGGAAAGTGGCACGGGTAAAACCGTAGTTGAGGTCTGCGGTGAGTCCGTCCGTGATACGGCTGCGCAGGCTCAGTTCCACACCGTAGCTGTTCGCCTTTCCTCCGTTGGTGATCATGCGCCCGCTGCCGTTCTCGGCAAAGCTGGTGAGTTGGAGGTCGCGGATGTCCATGTAGAAGAAGGTCAGTTCCGCACTCAGCCTGCCCCGGACCAGTTCGCTGCGGATGCCTGCTTCGTAGTTCCAACTGTGTTCCGGTTTGTAGGAAGCGATGTCTTTCACTTCGCCCGGCTGTTCGGCTTTGTCGGGAGCGAACTTCGACATCAGGTCGTATTTGGCTTGTGCCTGGACCAGATCGCCGAACATCTGCACGTTATAACCTCCTGTCTTGTATCCTTTGGCGACCGAGACATACGTGAATGTTTCGGGTGTGCACTGGTAACGGAGCGAAACCTTCGGCAATACTTGCAGGAAATCCTGTGAGATGTTGCCGTCCATAGTCGTCGTGACCGGTAGCGTCATTTTCATCGGGCCCATTTCCACACCGATCTTCATGCTGTCTACTGCCGAATGATAGTCCAGGTTCGCTTTCTCGTAATCCAGGCGGATACCGGCGGTGATGGAAAGCCCTTCGACAAAAAGGTTATTGTAGGTCGATTGGTGGAAAGCCGCGAAGCCGTAGGTCGGCGTGTCGAAGTTTCCGGGGAAATAAATCTGGTTCAGTTCGTCCCCCTGGACAGTAAGCTTCGGTGCTTTTGGGTTATTCGCCAGTATGTCGTCGAACGCTTTCTGCAGAATGCCCGTCAGCCCGTCTTTCTTGAAGACGACCGGACCGTCGGTGTTCAGGCTGTTATAAAAACCGTAGGCGCCGAAGCTCCATTGGTAATTGCTTTTTGTATTGGATTTGATTGCCAGTTCTTCGCTCCAGGCATATTGTTTCTGCTTTTGGTGAAGGGTGAAAACAGACTGTTCCGTATAGTCCTGGTCCATCTTCATGTCGTCTTTCAGATATTGGTAGGCCGTGGTGGAAGAGAGGACGAAACGGTCTGTTTTCCATTCCAGATACAGGCTGTTGTTCAGCGTACGGCGCCAGTAGGAACTCGGATCGTTGATGCGGATCGGCTGCACAGTCCCGGTCTGCGGGTCGTACTGCCCGTAGGGGAAGGCTTTTTGCGTTACATAGTCATAGTTGAATGTATATTGCGCCTTCAGATGGTCCGTAATATACCCCTCTAATTTGAATCGGCCGCCTGCCGATTCCTCTTTGTCTGCCTTTGTGCCGTTATATTCGTTGATGAAAAAGCCGTCGTTGCGGTCGTAATACCCGTTTAGCGAGATCCCGACGTTTTCTCCGATCTTGCTGTATTGGGACACTTTGGCTTTTGCCGCCCCGTAATTGCCCATCGACATCGTGACTTTTGTCCCCTGGTAATCGAAGGGGGAGAGGGTGTAGATATTGACGATGCCCCCCATTGCGTTACGTCCGTAGAGGGTTCCCTGTGGTCCCCGTAAAACTTCGATGCGTTGGATATCGTTCAGCTCGAAATCGAAAGCGCTTTTATCCAGATAGGGGACATTGTCGACATATAATCCGATGGATTGCCCGCTGCTCCGCGCTCCGATTCCGCGTATATAAATGGCCGAAGTCATTTTCGAACCGTAGTCCGGCATATAAAGGTTGGGGACGAAAGCGCTGATATCCTTGAGAGCATCTATCTGCCTGGTTGCTATCGCTTGGGGCGAGAGGATGGAAACGGCTCCCGGAAGCGTGCGGAGATCGTTCGTCTCCTTTGTGGAAGAAGTGACGATCACCTCACCTATATTATAGGTCTTGATCGTGTCGTTCACATTTTCATTCACCCGTTCGGCTTTAATCGGTTGCAAACACGTAAGCGCGCCTGCGACAAGGACATACAGATAGCGTTGATTCATCGTATTAATTGTAAACTATTAGTATTTTACGGTTGCAAAGGAACGGTAAAGATGAATGGGAATCAATCACTACATGTAGTGATTTTAAAGTTCGATGTCGTCGCCTGAAATAATGCCGTTCATGATGGCATAGAAGGTAAGTCCCGATACTGTTTTGATGCCGAGCTTGGTCGTGATGTTCTTGCGGTGGCTGAGGACTGTGTTCAGGCTGATGTTCAGCTTGTCTGCAATTTCTTTGTTGGTGCTGCCTTTGACGATTAATTGGAGGACGTCCGTTTCGCGGGTGGACAGTTCCTTGTTGTTGTCGCTGGAAATACTGTTGTTTTCTCCGGTAAAAAGTTGCTCCAACTGCTCGATGATGACTTCCTGCGAGGCCTTGATCGTGATATGGCTGGTTGCCGATAGTCCCCCTTCGCCTTCAGTCCCGTCGATCAGGACCATCGTCTTGCTCCGGCGGGGAAGGAAAAAGTCTGCATAGAGGACAAATAAAGCGGCATTTGTAAAGTAGTAGTCGAACGTATCGTTGCCGGAAGTCGATAATGCCTCGAACGTAGGGTAGTGGCTGATCTCTACCGGTGGAAAATAGTCGGTCAGCATGCTTTGCAGGCCGATGCTTTGTAGCGTGTCGGGTAATATGATTGCTATTTGCTTGTTGCGATGCATCCGGCTGTTTGTTAAATACACAACTTTTCCATAGCCGAAACCATCGGTGTCAATATCCGGTAGCGGATGCGGTTGTGTTGTTTGATATCTTTTTCCAAACTGCTGATGGCAAATATGACGGCGTAGCATAAGTTCTCGTTATAGTCGCCGGAAAGATGCTTGACCATGATGCTTTTCAGATCCGCCAACAAGGCCTCTATCGGATCTTCCAATCTCTGTTCCGTTCCGAGGTGCAATGCTTCGACCTGCCCGGAAGATGGATAATCTTTCAGTTTTTCGCTTAATGACAGGCAATAGGGGAACCAGACCCGGTCGTCCTTTTCGATCCGTGAGGTCAGCTCTTCTTTGAAGGAGGAGAAAAACTTGCCGATCAGGTTGAGCGTGTTGTTTCCCGGCGTACTCATCGATATGAATGAACCGAGATGCCTTTCTATATTCGGGATTTGATAGCGTTGGTAATACTGGTTGGTTTTAGTCAGATAATCGATAATCTGTGAAGTATGGAAAGTTTGTAGCTTCTTTTCCGGGAAGTATTCCTCGTTGAGAAACGTGTTGATTACCGTCAAGAGGAAGTCGGTATCCAGCCGGTATTCTTCACAAATCGCCTTTACCGATTTGTCGCCTAAGCCCAGGCGGATTCCAAAACGGTTAATGACAGGAATGAGTGAGGGGTGCTCTTCCACCACCTCACTCATTTGCATATTAGGATATACTAATGGCATATTTTATGCTTCTTCCCATTGTTTTCGTAATAGTTCCACTGCGGCAGGGACCAAAACGTTCCGGTCTCCCTGGCATCCGCATTCGAAACTTACATATTTGTCGTAATCCAACATCTTCAGGCCCTTGAAGCCGTTAACGTAGTTATCTGCTTCTCCGTCTTCACCCGGCATACTGCGGCGTTTACGGCTGGCAACGTGCACGTGTTGCAGATATTCGCCTGCAGAAAGGAAAGCTCCCATGTCGGAAGTCTCTTCCCAAGTCATGTGCCAGAAGTCACCCATACAGCGTACACCCGGATTGTTGATGTCGCGGCAGATGGAAGCAGCATCCGCTACCTGACGAAGATAGAATGCTTCTTTCCTGTTGAGCGGTTCAAAGATAACTGTAGTCCCGTGCTCTTTTGCGAAGTTACCCATTTCATTGAATTGTTCGCACAAGAAATCCCGCGTTTCCTGCGTATGAGGCATAGCCGGTTTTTGACCGTTGAAAGCCGGGACGATGATCACACCCGTAGAACCCAGTTCGCCTGCAGGAGCAATGATCTCTTTCATCGTATCCATGCACTGCTTGCGGATAGCCGGATCTGTCGAGAGGATGAACCCCTGGAAACCAGCACAGATGGCGCTCACTTTGATGTTGCGTCCGTTTAGTGCTTCCTTGATCTCTTTTACACGATCTTTTAGGCCACGTCCGCCCGGTTCGAAACCAACGACACCTAACTTTTCCATCAAGTCAAATTTCTCGTTGAGATTAGCTCCCGGTGCAATCCCTTCCGGAAAGGATATCTTCAACTCGGCTTTGCTGTTTGGACATGATCCCTTTTCTGCCGGACAACCTTCTGTAGAAGCAGCCTTGCCGCCACAGGCAGCAAAAGCTGAACTACCGGCTGCAACAGCCGCGCCTGCCAGAGTTGCTCTTAAAAAGTTTCTTCTGTTCAGTGCCATATTTTATTTTTTCTTTTCATCACGAGGTTTTCCTGGAACCGGAACTGTAAATCCACTCATATCCATCTTGCCTAAGTTCAGGTCTTTCGGAGTATAATCCAGAGGAGAAGCAGTCATTGCATCCCATGTCGTTTCTGCACCGGTGTATGCTGATTCACGTCCCATGATAGCAGCCATGTTGGCAACAGCTGTTTCTGAAGCCTGTTCGATAGGTTTGCCGCCACGGATGCAGTTTACCCAGTTTACATGTTCCAATACATATGGATTTGTCTGTGTATGTGCGTTCTTTTCTGCTTCACCATCGTATTTCCAGATGACGTTACCTGCATTGTCCTTGATTTCCATTTCAGCACTGTTCCAAGAACCTTTTGTTCCTTGGATAAATTCGCTGACGTTAGTGGCACAACCATCAATCTGGCGGCACATACTATGCAAGTGGATGCCGTTTTCCATTGTGAAATCGATGCTGAAGTTATCATACTGGTCACCCGTGATACGGCGTTGGCGAGAACCGAAACCGACAGCTTTAACCGGTTTCAAGCCGCTGAACCATGTGAATACATCGATGTTGTGCACATGCTGTTCCACGATATGGTCTCCGGATAACCATTTCCAGTTTACCCAGTCCTTGATCATGTATTCGCAATCGTTCCAGTCTTTCTGACGTTCGCGGAACCACAACATGCTCTGATTCCAGTAAACTACACCACCCGTAATTTCACCGATAGCACCTTCCATGATCTTCTTGTAAGATTCAACATAGTTGCGCTGGTGATGACGCTGTGTACCTGTTACGACACATAGATTTTTTGCCTGAGCCTGTTTGGCGGTTGCCATAATCGTACGATAGCCTACCGGGTCGACACAAATCGGTTTTTCCAGGAAACAATGTTTGCCTTTTTCAACCGCATATTGGAAATGTACCGGACGGAATACGGGAGGAGTTGCAATAATGACAACATCGACACCGCTATCGATCAATTGTTTGTATGCATCCAGACCAACGAAACGTTTGTCTTCAGGAATATTACATCCTTTTTCTTTCAGCTTGTCGGCCAAAGCGTCTACACGTTCTTTGAATGTATCGGCAACGGCAACGACTGTCACGCCGTTTGCTGCATCCAGGAAGTTCTCTGCTGCACCGGAACCGCGTCCGCCACAACCGATAACACCGGCTTTCAGTTCTTTTCCGTCAGTAGCCTTATCGGGCAATTCCGGAATATAATAAGTTCCAGGTTCTTTCAGAGGTTTGTTTGCTGCTGCACTTTCGCCGCCGCCTGCACATGAGGTTAATACACTTGCACTACCTGTACCGATTGCACCCAGTGCTCCGGCCATAGCTGTACTTTTTAAAAACGATCTTCTGCTAATACTGTTTTCTTTCTTCATGATATAGTAATTTTTAGGTATCAATTAAACATCTGTTATTTCGCTCCAATTGCCGGGTCCGGTTCGCAAACCACACGGAAACCGATACCGCGGATATCCGAATACCACCAGATACTCTTCGGTTGTTGCGGATCAGTCTTCAACCAGGCATCATGCTTTGTATAATCGCGGGCTGCAGAACGAACATCTGCCGCATCGGAAGTGTAGTTACCGCCGCGTACAACCCATTCTTCTCCTTCTGTGATTAACGGGTTGGTCACGTTATCGCCCCCTTTACTGTAAGCCTTCGGATCATATTTGTCGGCACAATATTCCATTACATTACCCAACATATTCTTCAAACCGAACGGGTTCGCTTTCACTTCGCCCGGCTCTTGAGTTCTGTTTTTGCTGTTCTTCGCGTAAATCACGAATGAACTGATGCTGTCTGTTTTTGCATCGAAGAACTTACGCCAGAATCCCTGGTCTGAAAAATCTTTCGGGTTCCCGGTGAAGAAATAAGGAGTTTCCGTTCCTCCACGGGCTGCATATTCCCATTCTGCCTCGGTCGGCAGGCGGTATTTTTTCCCTGTTTGTTTGGACAGCCACTGGCAGAATGTTTCTGCAGCATAGTGTGTCATCGTGATAGCCGGACGGTCACCTGCGCCCCATCCCTGGTCGGGGAATCCGAACGGAGGAGTCGGGCCGGAAATGGCATCGACATCCGGATTGCTGTTATTTGCATATACGGTTTCGGGCGGAGTACGTCCTTCACTCATGGTTTGTCCGTAGAATGCCCAATACTGATCCCACGTCACTTCTACTTCAGCCATAAAGAACGGACTGACCGTAACGTTTCGAACCGGGGCTTCATCTGCCTTATGGAACGGTTCTTTATCGGTGCTACCCATTTTGAATGTACCGCCCGGAATGGCGATCATTTTGAATGCAACGGCCGTACCCGGAATTTGTTCCGTATAATCGGTAAAAGATGTGACAGGTGTCGCCGTCTTGAAATAAAGGCTGGTATCAACAGTAGCCGTGGCGGCTCCGGGAATACCTGTTAATTTGCCGTGTTTATAATCCGGATTATAGTGTCCGGCGTCGAGGTGGCAGCTGATACATTGTAAATCCAGTTTCTTTTCGTTTTCGTCATAATAAAGGTGAGCAGTAATGCCGTCCTGGTTAATCCCTTCCGGGAACAAGTTCTGATGGCATTCCTTGCAGGATTCGTTCGGAATATATTTGACGGCATGTTCCAGTTCCGACTTGGTGTTCCAGTCGAAATCCGCACTGTCTTTTGTCATGAAGGACCATACGTCTTTCAATCCCAATTTGGCTTTAGCCGTATAATGATTCCAGGTGTCGCTTTGAGGCGGAAGGTGACAAGCCACGCAATGTGTTTTAACGCCGCTTCCGTTATTTACGTGTTTGGAGAGCTTCCAGCTGTCTTCCGCATGCGGATGGACATGGCACATCATACAAGATTCATCGGAAGAGAAATAGACGGATGTTTTATATACGGCAACCATAATGCCTGCCCCGAGAAGTAATCCGACCAAAAGAATGAAGGTTTTTCCTTTGAAAAATCTCCCTTTTTCGGAAGGATAGCGATTAGAATTGTTGTTAGTAGCCATTTGTTTTTATGGTAAACGATTTTACAATTAGTCCTGAATTAGATTTAAAAATCGGCAATAAAAGTAGTCTTTTTCTACATAAAATAAAAGTTTGCACCCGCTATTTAACGAAATATGCATAGTGATTATGCTTTTTTACCAATTTTTGTAAAAATAGGAACTTGTCCCCGCTTCTTGAATGGAAATGCGGGGACAGCTCCCTTCATTTATTGCTGTTTATAAATTAGATTGAATCGGTTTCATGATGAAAGAGAATTCATAATCTCCGTAATGGATACGGTATTGTTCCAGTGGAAGCGCTCCCCAGCTGTTGACGCAACCCAATCCCATTTGTACCTTGTCAATACACATATTGGTGTAGTTTGCCTGAGGTACAAGTTCGGAGTGTCTCTGGTCTTTCTGTACTCCGTCGTCAAGTGATTCGATCGAATAATTCAAGGCTGAAGCCGAGAACGGTGCTTCCGAAATGAACATGTGTCCGTTACCGCCTTTGTTGGTCTGTTTCCACCAACGGATATCCGTTTTGGTCCCTGTTTCCTGCGGGCGGATATAAGAGTAGAACTGTTCGTCTACAGTCTGTCTGTAATTACCCAGGTCGGTGACGTTGTTACGGTCGGAATAGTTCTCGATCGGACCTCTGCCGTAATAGTTGATCTGATCCAAGCATTTAGGCATCT
>ENA-UOJE01001217-UOJE01001217.1-human-gut-metagenome-genome-assembly--contig:-C23-NODE-1217-length-23925-cov-7.240385_pt1 | contig 23925 bp, 20 predicted proteins | sample MGYA00242341_ERZ723888 | MGnify/ENA metagenome assembly ERZ723888 | reverse complement strand
GAACATCGGCAAGCGCTTTACCTTCGGCGGCGAGGCCCCCAAGGATCAGCGCATCTACTACTTCAACACCAAGGAACTGACGGGCAATAAGTACGGTACGCCCAGCCCCGTTCCGTTCCGAGTGGTGGATCAGCGGGCCGGCATCGACATAGACATCGGCATCCGCTGCTTCGGCGAGTACAGCATCAGGCTGAAGAATCCGCTGCTGTTCTACACCAACGTCTGCGGCAATGTCAGCGAAGACTATAAGACTGAAAATATCGCGGGTCAGATGAAGACGGAGCTGCTGACCGCGCTTCAGCCCGCGTTTGCAAAGATCAGCGAAATGGGCATCCGCTATTCCGCTCTCCCCGGTCATACGCTTGAGCTGTCCGACGCCCTCAACGAGCAGCTGTCGGGCAAGTGGCGTGATCTCCGCGGTATGGAGATCGTCTCCTTCGGCGTTTCCAGCGTGAAGGCCAACGAAGAAGACGAGCAGATGATCAAGGAGCTGCAGCGCAACGCGGCCTTTATGGATCCCACCCGGGCGGCGGCACATCTCGTCGGCTCTCAGGGCGAGGCCATGAAGGCGGCGGCCGCCAACACCGGCGCCGGTCCCGCTATGGCCTTCATGGGCATGGGCATGGCCGGTCAGGCCGGCGGCATGAATGCGCAGAATCTCTTCCAGATGGGACAGCAGCAAATGCAGCAGCAGCAAATGCAGCAGCAGGCGGCGCAGCCTGCCCCCGCTCCGGCGATGCAGGGCTGGACTTGCTCCTGCGGGCAGGGCGGTATCACCGGCAACTTCTGCCCGAACTGCGGCGCAAAGAAGCCCGAGCCGAAGCCTGCCGCAGACAGCTGGAAATGCAGCTGCGGCGCCACCGTCACGGGAAAGTTCTGCCCTGAGTGCGGCAGTCCCAGACCCGCTCCGGCAGCGGACGGCTGGACCTGTGCCTGCGGTGCGGTGAACAAGGGCAAGTTCTGCTCCGAGTGCGGCGCGAAAAAGCCTGCCGGCGTACCCCAGTACAAGTGCGACAAGTGCGGATGGGAGCCTGCCGATCCCAAGCATCCTCCCAAGTTCTGCCCTGAGTGCGGAGACCCCTTTGATGACGGAGACGTCATAGGATGAAGCACCGGGCGGTCTGGATTTTCCTGCTGGGAGTGCTTGTCGGCATCGCCCTTTCCGTACTGTACAAGCACTTCGTGACCGATCGGATCATGGATCGGGGCGGCATGGAAAATCCGGACTTTGCCTATCCTCTGGACGGCGACCGCACTTATGTGGATAACTCCGCTCTGTGGCCGGTGCTGGAGGGAACGTGGAAAAGCACGGACGGCCGATGGCAGGCGGTCATCGGCGAGGAGAGCGGCATCGTCCTCACGGCGGACGGCGAGACGGTTTTAGAGTCGCCGCTGCATTTTACCTATCTCCGGCCGGGTAAGGTTTTCTTTACGGAGCTTCAAACGGATATCCGCACGCTTAGGAGTCCGGATACAGCGGCTCTCGGCAGGATCGTTGAGCTTTGCCATAATGCAGGGGAGGGCGAGGACGCCGGAACGCTGCTGCTGAGGCTGGAATGGCCGGAGGCAGGCGAGGAAACAATACAATTCAAAAAAACAAATATACAGGAGCAATAGACCATGGGATTATTTGATAAGAAATACTGCGATGTGTGCGGAGAAAAGATAGGACTGCTCGGCAACCGCAAGCTGGAGGACGGAAATCTCTGCAAGGAATGCGCGAGGAAGCTGTCACCCTGGTTCAGCGACCGCCGCAGCTCCACGGTGGAGGAGATAAAGCAGCAGCTGGCATACAGAGAAGAAAACCGGAAAAAGGCGGCTCAGTTCCGCACAACCCGCGCCCTCGGCGAGGACCGGAAGGTGCTGCTGGACGAGGAGCACCGCTGGTTTACCGTCACCCGCGCCCGGGATCTGGAGGAGGCCAATCCGGATATTCTGGACTATGATGCCATCACCGGCTGCCGGATGGACATAGACGAGAGCAAAACGGAGCTGATGCGTGAAAATGCCGACGGCAAGGAGGTCAGCTATGTTCCGCCGCGCTACGAGTATTCCTACGACTTTGAGATCGTCATTTCGGTCCGTCATCCCTATTTTGACGAGATGCGCTTCCGCCTAAACGGAAGCTCGGTTGACTTTGAGCCTTCGGCAATGCTTCGGCCTAAGAGCTTCAACGCCGGAAGACCCGACCCGGAGAGCTGCGCGGAATACCGCAAGTACCGTCAGATGGGCGACGAGATCTGCCTGTGTCTGGAGGAGGCTCGACGCGGAAGTCCGGCTGCGGATGCCGTGCCCGGTGAAGCGCCTGCCGTACTGCAAACGGAAGCAGCCCCGTCATCGGGACCGTGGACCTGCTCTGCCTGCGGCGGCGCCAACAGCAGGGGAGGCTTCTGTGAATACTGCGGCTCACCCAGACAGTGAGCTGAAAATAAGCAAAACCCCGCAAGGGATAAAATAAATAATAATTATATAGGAGGAAACGATTATGGCAAACCTGACAGGAAACCTAAAGGACTCTATGACCGCAACCTTCCCCCGCGAGTTCGATATTCCAAACCCGATGACGATTCAGGAAATCTATGACAAGATAAATGCCCGTGCCGCGGCGTTCCAGATGCCGTTTTCCATAAAGGGCGGCGTTCCCGGCGAGCGCATTGTCTTTGCAAAGGAGCCGAATCTTGATGTTACCATCTGGCTTCACGTCAAGGACGGCACACACATCAAGATCACACCGGTCACGACGAGCAGCAGCGCCACGATCAACGGCATTGATGTCGGCAAGAACAGTATCATGCGCAAGGGCGTTAAGGGCGTGGCCAGCAGACCGATGCTGCAGGGTGAATATATCGACACCGTGACCGACACCATCAAGAAGATTCTTGCCGACGAGACAGTTCCCGACTATGTGGCACCTGCGGTAATGCCCGGCGCGGATAAGCCTCTGAACTGGCTGACGCTCCTGCTGCTGTGCATCTTCGTCGGAGGCGCCGGCATCCATCGCTTCTATGCGGGCAAGATCGGAACGGGCATACTGTTCCTGTTAACCGCCGGTCTGTTCGGAATCGGCTGGCTTGTGGACCTTATAAAAATCGTCACCGGAAAATTCACTGACAAGAACGGCAACGTTATCCAGAGAAATTAGATGAGCCGGGCGTGAAGCACGAAAGAACGGCTCAGCATAACTGATGTTGATAAGAGGATTTAAGTATGAAAAAGATAGTATCTCTGGCACTGACTCTGATGATGGTGCTCTCCCTTACTGCCTGCGGCGGTAAGGACGGCGGAGACTCCGCCGACCCCAATCTGGGGAAATATATCGGTCAGAGCGTCACCTCCAGCGGGGACAGCGACTGGCTCTCCATGGACGATGTCTATGATGAGGGCGATAACTACATAGAACTGAAAAGCGGCGGCAAGGGCGAGTTCTGTCTGGACGGCGACAAGGAGACCATCAAGTGGAGCCTTGCCGCGGACGGCACGCTGAAGCTGACCGGCAACAACGTAGAGAGCACCGGTACCCTGAAGGACGGTCTCATCACGCTCAACGATTACTGGGGCATCGATCTCATTATGACCTTTCTGAAGGAAGGCGCGGAAATGTCGGCGCAAACCGGTACAAAGCTGCTCGACTGGTGGAACGGCGACTGGTTCGGCTGGTGGAAGATGACCGGCTGCTCGGGCTATTACGAGGACATGGAGGGCGACTGGTGGGATATCTGCGGCACCATTGATATCGGAGCTGACAATAAGGGCACCGTAACGCTTTGGGACGAGGACTACACAAAGGACAGCCCCATGGCTATGGTGAATGTCAGCCTGAGCGGCTCCGGCACCGGTGAGCACGGCACAATGACGTCCGAGGGCGGCCAGTTCACGGACGTAAAGCTGGAGCATGCGGAATGGATCATTGATCCGGGCACACTGGATTGTGATGATCTGATTCGTATCGACGGTTACTACGAAAACGGCGAAGACGGGTACCACTATGAGATATATCTGCGCCCCTGGGGAACATACTGGGACGATGTGGATGAAGGAACTCATCCCTACTCCTATGACGACTGGTATCTTCCTCTGATAAAGGCAGGCAAGCCCATGCCCGACAGCATAGGTGCAGATGCCCGGTAGCGGATAATTCATTAACAAGAACTGCAACGTTATTCAAAAGGCATAGTGCCGCCGCTGCAAGCGCGATAACGGCACCATAGTCTCAATGATAAGGAGTGTAATATGAAAAAGCTTGTATCTCTTGCGCTGGCACTGGTGCTGGTGCTCTCCCTTACCGCCTGCGGCAGTAAGGACGGCGGAGACTCTGCCGACCCCAACCTCGGCAAATATCTCGGCGCGGAATTCTCCGGCGACGGCAACGAGTGGCTCAGCCTGGACGAGGTCTATGATGAAGGCGAGAGCTATATTGAACTCAAAAGCGGCGGCAAGGGCGTGTTCTGTCTGGGCGGCGACGCGACTGACATCAAGTGGGCGCTCGAGAGCGACGGCTCCCTGAAGCTGACCCGAGACAGCCTGGAAAGCAACGGCACGCTGCAAAACGGAATCATCACGCTCACCGATCTCTGGGGCAACAATGTCACCATCACTTTCGTCAAGGAGGGCGGTGAGTCCTCGCAGGGCGGGGATTCGGGCAAGGATGCTCCCAGCGGCACCGGCCTTGTGAGCGAGGAAGCGGTGCAGAAGGGCTACGTCTGGATGAACGAGGTCAATAATAATATTTTTAGTACCACCTACGAGGAGATTGCCGAATACTTCGGCGTGGATGGCGAGTTTGACAGGGAAGAATACAGCGACCACATGAAGCGGAACCAGCGCTACTACAAGTGGATCTCGAAGGACGACTCAAGCCACTTCATCTATGTCAACTTCGCGGAAGAGAATCCGGGCGTTTTCACAGTCAGCGCATACAACACCAGCGGCTTCTCCGGCAATGAGGCCATCGAGAAATATCTCGATACGGTGAAGGCCGAGGCTGCCGAGGCGAATAAGGCGGCCGCCGCCAACGCCAAGATGAAGAACTTCGTCGTAACCATCACGCAGTTCGCGCACGATGATGTTGCTGTCAAGATAATAACGAAGATCCCCGAGTCCGGCTGGTCGTATGACGAGGGAAAGAAATGCCTTGTGGAAAACGACGATCCCACAGCCTTCGGCGCGGGTGCCATCAGATTCGAGGTAAGAGCCAATGTGGAGGACTTCGACTACTACAAGGACAGTTTTGAAAACTATCAGGAGATCGCTGACCGCGAGATCGGCGGTATCACCTTCAAGGGCCGCACCTACAAGCGCATCGGCTACGACTGGATCGAGTACGTCGCGCAGATCGACGATGGGCGTGCGCTGTCCATCGGGCTGACAGATATGGAGTGCGTCCCGGGCACGATGCCCGACATCATCCTAAGCAACATGACGATTAAGTAATATGATCCCCGGTGAGGCATATACTGCCCGGCCACAGCGTATCAAACGGTGCCCGTCCGCAGTGCGGGCGGGCGCTTCCTTGTGAGAAAAAGAAAGAGGTGGAATTATCTATGCCAACACAGGTAACCAACTATCAATGCCCCGGCTGTACCGGACCGCTGCACTTTGTGGGCTCCTCCGGCAAGCTTGAGTGCGATTACTGCGGCGCAAGCTACGACATCGCGGAGATCGAGGCGCTTTACGCGGAAAAGGAAGAGAAGGCCGCTGCCGCACAGCAGGCGGCCGAGGAAAAGGCCGCAGCCGGGAAAGAAGCGTCCGCCGACGGCGGCGATTGGGATACCTCCGGCTTCAGCGACGACTGGGGCGCGGAGGCGGACAAAATGAAGGCCTACTGCTGCCCGAGCTGCGGCGCGGAGCTTTTATGCGACGAGAGCACGGCGGCGACCTCCTGTCCCTACTGCGGCAACCCCACGGTGGTGCCGGGGCAGTTCTCCGGAGAGCTCAAGCCGGACTACATACTTCCGTTCAAGCTCAGCAGGGAGGATGCGATCAAGGCACTCAAGGAGCACTACAAGGGGAAGATCTTCCTGCCCAAAACCTTCACCGACGAAAACCATGTGCAGGAGATACGCGGCGTTTATGTCCCCTTCTGGATGTTCGACGGCAAGGCGGAGGGCGACGCCCACTATGAGGCGACACGCTCCTACAGCTATACCTCCGGAGATTATGAGATCACTAAAACGGAGCACTTCGACATTTACCGCGCCGGCTCCGTCACCTTTGAGAGAGTGCCGGTGGATGCCTCCAGCAAAATGCCGGATGACCACATGGATTCCATCGAGCCTTACGACTATAAGGGCTTGAAAAGCTTTTCCACGGCCTATCTCCCCGGATTTCTTGCCGACAAGTACGATGTAAGCGTGGAGGACAGCCGCGAGCGCGCCGATCAGCGCTGCACGGGGACTCTCGATGCCGCACTGCTCGGCAGCGTGAAGGGCTACGACACCTGCATGCGTCTGGCCGGCAGCGCGGAGCTTGAGCGAGGCAAGGTGCATTATGCGCTTATGCCCGTGTGGATGCTCAACACCAAATGGCAGGGCAAGGACTTCCTCTTTGCCATGAACGGGCAGACCGGAAAGCTGGTAGGCGACCTGCCGGTCAGCTGGGGAAAATTCTGGGGCATGTTTGCCGGCATCGCGGCGATCTTGTCGATCGTCGGCTCCATCGGAGCCATGCTTCTGATGATGTGACAGGGGGGTACGGACATGAAAAGAACAATAACAGCTTTGCTGACGGCGCTTTTACTGGCGCTGAGTCTGTGTGTGCCCGCCGCGGCGTCGGTGGAGTACGGTTCGATCTTCGATGAGACCGAGGAGCTCGGCTCTGCCGAGCTGACCTATCAGGGAGAGCAGAAGCTCCCGCAGCTCGCGAAAAATCTCGGCATTGACCTGCGGGTCGATGTATTTACCGACGAGGGCTTGGATCCGGATGACACCGTTTCGGACATCGCGACGTTTGTCTATAGCAATTACGACTACGGCCTGGGCGAGGATAAGGAAGGCGTATCGCTGACGCTGCTGATGAAAACTCAGCAGGACGGCTCTTACGCACTGGCTGAGAACGACTGGTGTGTCTACGCTTTTCTGAGCGAGACACGCGGCAGCTCTCAGGAACTGTCAGACGCCGTATACGCCGCAATCAAGCCTTATATGGCCGCACAAGCATGGAACGGCGAGGACATGACCATGAGCGCTACTGCGCTTTCACAGGCGGTGGACGCCATGATGAAGGCGGCGTCGGACTATATCCTTGCAAACTGTCCTCCGGATAACTCCGGCGAGGTCACCGAAACGCAGACACCGGAGCAGACCGGAGTCGATATGAAATATATCTTCGATAACAGCGACCTGCTCACCTTTGATGAATGGGAGAAGCTTGAGGCGAGGGCGGCGGACATTTCCCAGCGCCACGGCTGCGGCGTTTACGTTGCCTTCGTGGATGATTTCACGAAGTACGGAGACGGAAACGACGTATATAAAACGACCTATCAACTCTATCACGCCAATGAGCTCGGTATGGGTGAGAACCGTGACGGCATTATCATTCTGCTGAGCATGGCTGACCGCGACTACGCCATGTTCGTCTACGGCGAAAACGCGGAGAAGGCGTTCGACAAGTACGGTCAGGAGCAGCTGGAGGATACCTTCCTCGGTTACTTCGGTGACAACGACTGGTACAACGGCGTTTCCAGTTATCTGGACACCTGCGACGAGTATCTGACCCTCGCGGAGGAGGGGAATCCCGTGCGGAAGAACACCCTTCCGATGTACATCATCGTTGTGGTGGCCTCCTGCGCGATCTCCGGCTTCATCTGTCTCATGCTGAAGCAGAGGATGCAGACGGTCCACAAGAAGGCGGAGGCCAATGAGTATGTCGCCGATGGCGGCCTGCAGCTGACGGAGCAGTATGACCGCTACACCCACACAACCGAAACGCGGAGCAAGATAAATAAAGACTCTGACAGCAGCGGCGGCACCAGCAGCTGCAGCGGCGGCGGCGGAAGCGGCCGCAGCGGAAAGTTCTGAGGAGGCCACAGTATGAGGTGCTTGACAGTACGCCGGCTCGTCACTATGCTTTTGTGCCTGACGATGATTTTTCTTCTGACCGCCTGCGGCGGGCAAGGCGAGCCAAATGCGGATGACGGAGGCGTCAGCGCAACGGGAAAGATCTCAGGAGGCAAGGACAGAGCTTCTGTGCCTAAGGCCGGTTCTGAGAAGGCAGAAGCGGCGCTTGCCCTGCTGCGAAAAAGCATGGCGGGAAATGAGCAGCTGGCCGGCGCGGTGGCTTATCTCGGCCATCGGGAGCAGGGGGATACTGTCCCGCTGACGAGCTGGCTGCGGAAGAATTGCTCCGGGCTGACAGAAAAACTGCCGTTCCTGACGGAGATTCCGCAAGAGCGTACGCTCGGCGCGGGCTATGGTGACCTCTACTGCATTGTCCCACGGGATGAGAGTACCAGTCTGGCTGTGAACCGTGTGATCTGGAGATCACTGGGCAACGGTGTGCAGCCGGTGGCGGACAAGGTACTCTACCGGGAAGAATACGCACAGCCCGTCTTGGTATTTGTCAATTATGAGCAGTGGCCCGATGAGCCGGACACGGAAATCAACCTTGTGACCGGCAGCGGCTCGGAGCTTAGCTGGTATCCGATGATCGACGAGCAAGGCTGCCCCATAGTGCCCATCGGCGAGTACGGCGCCCCCGCGCTGATGGATTTTGCAGTCTTCGGCTATACCACCGGCCTTGACTATCCCGAGGGTATGGAGCCGGAGGGCGATGGATGGTGGCTTCCACCTACGAATCTGGGCCTGGCTGACACCGTATGGGCCTGCGATGACTGGCTGCTGGAGCTCAGCTACGGCAACTGCGATCCTGATTATGCGGGTATCGCCAAGCTGCACTGCCGCTTCGAAGGCAACGCAGGGCATACTCTGCTCTACCACGGCGTGTGGCGCATGGAGGATGACTGCCTGCGCCTGGAGCTCTCTGCCGGTGTCGGTACCTCCCTGAGCGGAAGCTTCCCGATTCTAATCTCTCCCTCCGGCGATGAGCTGTATTTCCAGCGCTCGCGCAGCGGTGAGGGAATGCCGTTTCTGACGGACGATATGGACTCCGCAGGACTGACATTGATCTACGATTGGGAAAGCAAATAAGTATCATTAAGTAAATAAGTCTTATGAGCAGCTTTCAGCTGCTCATAAGACTTTGGAGACGCCGTAAGCTGAGAAGCGATGCCGATATTTTTGAGATAAACACAGGTGCGATAAGCCGCGGTTATCGAACGACACCATATCTCTCTACAGAGCTTCTGCGCCATCTTCGAAGCATCAACGGACGCATAACGGTAAGCTCGGACGCACATTCCGCGGCTGATATATGCTGCAAGTTCGACATGGCCGAGCGGCTTGCGAGCAGCTGCGGCTTTGATGAAATATGGTATTTCACCGGCAGCGGATTTGCGGCGGAAAAGCTATGAAAACAGGCCGCGCTGTAAACACCGTCATAACGGGCGCCGCGAGTATGAGAAGATTATTATCACAGTGAAACAGGCTTACATCGGGCAGCCCTATAAGATTTTTGGACTGAGCCTTCAGCTGCTTTCTGTCATATAAAGCGAGGCAGAATAATTGTCTTGACAACGCATTCGGGAATGCTATCATTACTGACACAAAATGCCCGAGTGGCGGAATTGGCAGACTCACCGGATTCAGGCTATAGTGCTCACTCCGGGTGTGCAGGTTCAAGTCTCGCCACCGACACCGGGGTGAAAGGGGGCGGTAATTACAAATTACCGCCCCCTCAGGCTGTCGAAAAACTATGCTGCAAAAGAAAGATAATAGAGCAGCAGGGGAGCTCGAGGGGGCAAAGGCCCCACTCGAAATTGGATCAATAGCCATCAAAAACGCCTGATTTATCAGGCTTTTTGACGAGCGTAGCGAGATTTTTCGTGAAAACCTGTTTTCACAAAAAATGTGGCGTTTTTGAAGCGTGCAAAAAAGTCAAAGACTTTTTTGACACGCTGAGGGGGCGGTAATTACAAATTACCGCCCCCTTTTTCAACAAATAGTGCGGAGACTTCCGAAAGGAGAAGCTGATGGACAAACACGAGCTTACAGAGCTGTTAAATCATGTTGCCGACGGGAGCGTCAGTCCCGACGATGCGGCGCTTAAATTGAAAATGCAGCCGTTTCAGGAGCTCGGCGACTACGCCAAGGTAGACCTCCGCCGCGGCATACGTCAGGGCGTGCCCGAGGTCATATTCGGCGAGGGCAAGGCCAAGGAGCATATCCTCGGCATCGCCAGGGCTATGCTGAAAAACAAGCAGCAGACCGTGCTCATAACCCGCCTTGCCGAGGAAGCGGCGGAATATATAAAGGCAGAGCTTCCGCTTAAGTATAACAGCATGGCACGCATCGGCATTATCGGCGAAATACCAGAGCCGAACGGCAAGGGGCGCATAGTTGTTGCCACCGGCGGCACGAGCGATATTCCTGTCGCGGAGGAAGCGGCTATAACGGCTGAAGCTCTGGGCAACGATGTTCTGCGCCTGTATGATGTCGGCGTTTCGGGAATACACAGGCTGCTTGCGAACATGGACACCGTTATGAGTGCAAGAGTCATAATCGCCGTTGCAGGTATGGAGGGAGCGCTGCCGTCGGTTATCGGCGGTCTTGCCGACTGCCCGGTCATTGCCGTTCCCACCAGCGTTGGCTACGGCGCTTCATTTGGAGGTGTTGCGGCACTTTTGAGCATGCTGAATTCATGTGCAAGCGGTATGTCGGTAGTAAGCATAGATAACGGCTTCGGCGCGGGCTACCTCGCCGGAATGATAAACCATCTTGATTGATATGCAACTGAATGAATTCTTTTATAAACACAGGAAAGTCGCGCTTGCCTTTTCGGGAGGAGCAGATTCTGCGTATCTGCTGTACGCCGCAAAGGAAAACGGAGCAGATGTGCAGCCGTACTATGTAAAATCGCAGTTTCAGCCGAAGTTTGAGCATGAGGATGCGATAAAGCTTACAGCAGAGCTCGGCGTAGCATTGAAAGTGATAAGCATTGATATTTTGCAGCTTGACGAGGTCACGGATAATCCGTCAAACCGCTGCTATTACTGCAAAAAGCGTATCATGGGTGCTATCCGCAGGGAGGCGGGCGCCGACGGATATGACACGATCATTGACGGCACAAACGCAAGCGACGATGACGGCGAACGTCCGGGCATGAAGGCGCTTGCAGAAGAAAATATTCTGTCTCCGCTCAGGCTCTGCGGCATGACCAAAGAGGAGATACGGCGCAGGTCTGAAAATGCCGGTCTGTTTACATGGAATAAGCCCGCCTATGCATGCCTTGCTACTCGTATCCCGACAGGAGAGAAGATAACCGTCCAAAAGCTTACGGCAGTAGAGCAGAGCGAAAGCTACCTGTTCTCCCTCGGCTTTACCGACTTCCGTGTGCGCCTGCGTGACGGCGGCGCGCTGCTGCAATTTACCGAAAAGCAGCACGAAAGGGCGGAAAATGAGCTTGAAGCAATAAAAGCAGAGCTGTCCAGGCTCTTTGACACCGTAAAGCTTGACCCAAAAGCGAGGATAGAGAGTAAATGAAGACCCTGTACATCGACTGTGCCATGGGCTGTGCCGGAGATATGCTCACAGCAGCGCTCCTGGAGCTGCATCCTGATCGAGACGGCTTTATAGACCGCATGAATACGGCACTTAAAGGCAAAGCAGTGCTCTCGGCAAAACCCGATTCAAAGTGCGGCATTATGGGAACACATGTTACCGTGCTCATAGGCGGTGATGAAGAGGACAAGACTGAGTGTCATCACCTTAAACACACGAGCGTTGCCGAGATTATGGACTTTATAGATGACGTGCCTCTTTCCGACGAGGTAAGGACGAACGCGAAAGCGGTGTATTCTCTCATTGCCGAGGCAGAGAGCACGGTTCACGGTAAGCCGATAGAGAACATCCACTTTCACGAGGTCGGTTCACTTGATGCGCTGGCGGATGTGCTTAGCGTATGTGAGCTCATGTACGAGCTTGCGCCCGAGAAAGTGCTTGCTTCGCCGGTGAATGTGGGCTCGGGCCTGGTAAAGTGTGCGCACGGCATATTGCCGGTGCCTTCACCGGCTGCTGAGCTTATATTGCGAGGCGTTCCCATATATTCCGGCAGTGTGACAGGCGAGCTTTGCACTCCGACCGGAGCGGCGCTGCTGAAGCATTTTGCCGACGACTTTATCGCGATGCCGGTACTCATGGTCGAGCGCGCAGGTTACGGCACGGGCAAAAAGGACTTCGAGGCCGCAAACGTCGTGCGTGTCCTGCTCGGCTATACGGAGAATAAAAAAGAGCAGGTCATTGAGCTTGCCTGCAATTTGGATGATATGACGCCCGAGGAGCTCTCCTTCGCTATGGAGGAACTGTTCAGGCTCGGCGCGCTGGATGTGTATTTTACCAATATCGGCATGAAAAAAAGCAGACCCGGTGTAATACTCACCTGCATGTGCCGCGCTGATAAGCGCGACGAGATGCTCAGCTGCATATTTAAGAACACGAGTACTCTCGGCGTGCGCGAATATGTATGCAGCAGATATGAACTTATCCGCAGCATCAAGACAGTGCAAACCCGGTACGGCCCTGTACGCGTAAAAACCGCTGAGGGCTACGGGGCAAAACGCAGCAAGGCAGAATACGACGATCTCGAAAGACTTGCAAGAGAAAACGATACAACACCGGCCGAGATAAGGAAGCTGATCAAGTAAATCAAGTAATGTAAAATACCGGCCTGTCTTGTACAGACCGGTATTTTACATATTGTCAGAATATCAGATATTGCCCGTTACGGTAAGGACGGCAACACCCGGTGTAACGGTCCAAAGACCGGTCGCAGCGTCCTGCGCGTAGGCTGCGGCGGGAACGGTCACGCGACCGGCTGTTGTTGCAAATGCTCCGCTTGCCGCGTTATAGCTGTAGTTGCCGGTCTCGGGCCACGCGTCGCCGTTTAGCGTTACGCTTATAGGAGTCTTGAGCGCCGGATCAAAGGTATCGCTTACAACAAGCGCGGCTGCTGCATCGACGGCCTCCGCGCCGGTGTTGCGGATAGTGAAGGTGTACGCTATCTGCCCGTTCTCGGCAACTACCGTCGGGTTTAGTGCCTTGGTTATGCTCAAAAGCGCAGAGGTATCGGCGGTGACGGTCTCGCTTGCGCTTATCGGCTCTGTCAGTCCGCCGCCGCTTACGGATGCGGTGTTCACTATGCTGCCGCCTGTGCCGGGCGCGGCGTAGTCGTTTGCCGCGGCTCTGTATACTATAAGCGCGTTGCCCCCGGCAGGCACGCTTATGCCGCTTATCGTGAGCGGTGGGCCGGCCGCAACGGTAGGCGCGGCCTGAAGAACGCCATTTACATAATACAGAACCGAATCGCCGGCAAACGTCAGGGGCGTTACCGATGCGGTGCCGGCGGTGTACGCGCCGAGATCGTCGGTGACTGTAAGACCGGTGTAGGGAGCTGAGCCTGTGTTGCTGATGCTCACGGCATAGGTCAGCGTATCGCCGCGGCGATAGCTGCCGGAAACCGAGGTCTTGCTCACGCTGAGCACTCGTGTGATTTCGCCTGTTACGATATTTGAATTGGCGGTCAAGCCGTTGTAGCTTATGCTGGCCTGGTTTGTGAATTGAGCCATCTATATCCTCCTTTGCAGACTCTGATGCCTGCTATACATTTTATGCGCAGAATACAGATGCTGTTATTTACAGAATTGTAATTGCATTTTTTCGCCTGTGAGACTATAATTCTTCTGTCAAAAGGAGAGAGTTATGAGCGATTTTGAGTATTTCAAGCCCTACGAAGGTGACAAGCCTTATATATTTATAAGCTATGCGCACGCGGATGATGACGCTGTTCTGCCCATCGTCAGCGATATGCACCGCCGCGGCTATAATATCTGGTATGATGAAGGCATCGAGGTGGGAAGCGAGTGGCAGGAGTGCATTGCCTCGCACCTTGCCGATGCGCACCTTGTCGTTGCGTTCATATCCAATGCGTACATGCGCTCAGATAACTGCCGGCGCGAGATGCACTATGCGCAGTCGAAAAAGATAAAGACCATAAATATTTTTATCGAAGAAACGGCGCTTACGCCCGGTATGGAGCTTCAGATAGGCAATATTTTCGCGCTGATGAAATATACATATCCGAGCGATGAGTATTTCTACGATAAGCTATACAGTGCACCGCTTTTAAACAGCGAAAACTTTGCCGATGCCTCGCCGCGACCGACGACCGAAACGGCAAAATCAGTGCCCGCGCTGCCAAAAAAAGAGAAAAAGGAAAAGAAAAAGCCCGGCAAGGTGAGGAAGATCGCGCGCTGGTCGATAGCTGTCGCCGTGTTCGGCGTGCTGCTGGCTGCGCTCATTGTCGGCTACTTCACGGGCTATCTCGAAAAGCTGCTCACGCCGACAACGCAGATAGAAACGCTTGCCGACGATACGGTGTGCGACTTCAAAAACGCCGTTTTTGAAAATGCCGCGCGCGAGTATACCGGCAAGGAGAGCGGCGATATAACGGTAGGGGAGCTAAAGGGTATAACCGAGCTTTATGTCTGTGGCAATGAATACAGCATGCATGAGCCTACAGCCGGAGTCGGCAGCATAAGCCAGAGCGACAAATCCGCAGCGTACACCGACTGGCAGGGCAATGAAAAAACCGTCAGCCGCGGCAGCGTAAACGATTTGTCGGATCTGCGGTATTTCACAGGACTCAAAACGCTTTGGCTTCAGTACCAGAGCCTGAGCAGCCTCGAAACGATGCCGGCCTGCTCGATAACGAGCCTTAATATCGACGGCAGCAGAGTCGCGGCGCTCGACGACGTCGGCAATCTGCCCGAGCTTCGGAAAATCAGCGCAAATTACAATCCGCTCGGCTCACTCGGTGATCTGAATAAGTGCCAGGAGCTGATGCACGCAAGCTTCATCGGCGCAAGCTGCACCGACTTCTCGGTATTCAAGCCGCTGGTGAATATCCAGAGCATTGCGTTTTCAAACTGCTCGCTGAGCGATATCAAGCAGGTGCTGGATATGAGCTCGCTGCGTAGCGTGAAGCTGTATGACTGCAACCTCAGCGGCGGCTTCTTCAAGGCATTTGACCGCGAGCGCGCAATAACCGAGCTTGAGCTTGTAAGCTGCACTGTAGATACGACAAACGGACTGGAGGACTTCACAGGTCTTACAATGCTGCGCCTTACCGGCACTCGCGGAGTGAGCGACTGGTCCGCGCTCGATTCGCTCACGGCGCTAAAGACCGTTTACATTGACGACGGCCTTTCATCAAGCTTCACCGGCGAGCACCAGTATCAAATAGTAACTGAATAAAATTAATCCCGAGTGCATTGCACTCGGGATGATTATTCGGCTAAATTTTCGACTTTATTCTCTTCTTGGACGGCTGCTGTAAGCGGCTCCGGAGAGGTATCTGCCTCGGGCACCGGCTCGGGCTTCGGCTCTATGCTCAGCGCAACGATCTTTTCCGTCAATAGCTTATACAGATGCGAGTATATCGCAGACTCGACAACGAGGTGCTTAACGGCGGCGTCGTCCTTGCGATTGAGGTCGAATACGTCGGCTGCAAGCTGCTTGATCTGCTCTGTGCACAGGCGGCACAGACTGCGATGACGCATGACAAAGTCGTCGTAGATTTCCCTGACCTCTGCCTCGGGGATGTTCATCGGGATTATCTTGCTCACGACCGATATGCTCAGGCTCTGCTTGAGCGTGCATATCATGATAAGGTACGCAAGGTGTATCCTCGTGTATTTTTTCTTCACCGGAGCGGGCATAATCTTCATGCGGACATAGTTGTTTATCGTGCTCGGCGTCACTATCGGATCGCTGCCCGGCGTGTGCGGAAAAAGGTCAAGAAAACGTGCGACAAGCGATATGACCTGATCCATGTACAGATCAAAGTCCGGAAGCTCGTCCCAAGTCGGGAGAGAAAACCGGGTTATGTACTTATCCCATCTGCGCAGCTTTGCCGCGACGAATTTGCTGTTATATATAAGTCGTTCCTCCCTAAAGTGTTATATAATACATTATAGCACCGATTTGGAATTGTGACAAGAAAATATAATATTCAATATTATTTCTTAATAAAGTCTTTACTTAATTAAAAAAATGCGGTAAAATGATATAACATATTAGATACCCTTGGAGGTGTATGATGTCAATCGAAGTCTTCACTGATTCGGCGGCCAATATCCCGGCTGCGAAGATCGAAGAGCTGAATATACATGTGATCGCGTGCAGCTATGAGCTGGACGGCGAGATCGTGAAGTGCCCGACTGTTCCCGAGGAATTTGACGGTCACGAATTTTATGATATGCTCCGTGCAAAAGCCGAGCTTCGCACGAGCATGACAAACTCCCATGACATAGCGGAGGCCTTTGAAACCGAGCTTTCAAAGGGCAATGACGTTGTTTATATAAGCATCTCCTCCGGCATAAGCGGAACCTTTAACGCCGGCCGCCTTGCAGCCGAGGAGCTGCGCGATAAATATCCCGAGCGCCGCATCGAGATCTTTGACTCCATGGGTGCAGGACTCGGTATCGGCCTGCTTGCCATGAAGGCTGCCGACTACAGAGACGAGGGACTTAACATGAACGCACTTATTGAGCGTCTTGCCTCCGATCGAAGCGGCCTGTGCGAGTATTTCACGGTCGATGACCTTATGCATCTGCGCCGCGGCGGAAGACTGTCGGGCATAGCGGCGATGGTCGGAACGGTGCTCAACGTAAAGCCGCTGCTGCGCGGCGACGAAGAAGGGAAGATAGTCGTTTTCTCGAAGCTCCGCGGCAGGAAGAAAGCAATTGAGGCCATTGCGCACGAGTACGAGGCGAAGGCCGTCGATCCGCAGCATCAGCGCGTTGCCATAAGCCACGGCGACTGCCTTGAGGATGCCGAAAAGCTCGCCGAAATGGTTCGCGCCATCGCCGAACCCGAGGAGCTTATAATCGCCATGCACGAGCCGTTCACCGGCATTCATGTCGGCCCCGGTATGCTGTCGCTGTTCTTCATCGGCGCAGGAAGATGAAAAAAGACCGCGAAAGCGGTCTTTTTTCATAGAAATAATAAACTTTATCAGTGGTGATCCTTGGCGTTTGTGCCCTTGTCGCCGACGCCGAAGTGAAGCTCCTTCATGCCTTCGACCTCATCACAGATATCCTTGAGCTGGCATACTGTGCAGTCGGTGGGCAGACCCTCCATGATATGGGTCAGCGTATTGGTGATAGCATCGGCTTTCTTTGCGTTTTCGAGCATTGCCTTGAAATCGAGCGAGGGATCGGTGACGAAAATGACCTTAACGTTGAGAACGTTTGCGTCTTTCTTGTATGCCTCGATGTAGCGATAGCCGACCTGCTCGAAGTTTATGCCGCGCTTTATGGCCTTCTTGGAAACACGAACCTGCTCGCGGTGGCTTTCCGGCGACATGCGCACCATGTAGCCTTCGGGATAGACGTGATACTTGCAGAACTCGATGTCCTTGAGCGCACGGTAGACCTCCTCGTCCTCGCCGTCGAGAACGCCGACGCGCAGCAGGACGATGCGCGCGAAGGGAACGTCCTTCTTTATTGCCTTGAGATCGGGACCGTAGAGCACGACCTCGTCGCGATTGACAAGCTCGGAGCTTGTCGTCGTGCAGATGTAGTTAGCAGAGCCCAGACCGAGCGCGCCAAGCTCATATGCCGCATCCGACTGAAGCACCAGCTCCGCCGAGCCTAGATCGGGCCATGCCTTGCCGGCCTTGTACGGCCATACTTTAGGCGAGCCTTTTGCCAGCAGCTCGTTGGTGTGTTCTATAAGAGCATTGTACAGTTCCATGTTATATTCTCCTTTACCTTATTTCCTTTGGCTATATTATAGACGCTCGGTTCATAAAAATATGTAGCAAATTCTACAGGCTATGATAAATGTTAAAAAAATTGCATTTTTCCGCAAAAAACGGAGTCATTAACAAAATGACTCCGTTTTCGGTGTTTGAAAATAAGATATCACACTCAGAATGAGCCGCTTCGGCCGCCGTGAGTGCTGCCGCTGCTTGAAACATGTGTGCTGCTGAATCCACCGCGATCGTTATCGTCATCCTTCGGCTTTGCCGTCATGGACACGGTGTGATACAGAAACAGATCCTCGCGCCTGCCGGGCGTGAAGCTGCCGGCACGCAGGTAATCGGCCGCAGATGACTTCATGCGGACAGACTTCATGCCTCGCTTCAGCGAAAGCGTGATGATAAGAGCAACTATAAGTCCGACAAGCAGCGAGCCTATAAGCCAGACGCTGTTGAAATACATGACGCTCGGCGTGTAGTCGTAATCGTAATCGTCGTCTGTGTCATCGCTGTAATTGCCTTCATCCGGTTCATAGGCAGACAGGCACGGGCCGCAATCATCTGCAAAGCTGATCGCCGCGCCGGACCAGTCCTCGTCGGAAAGGTAGGGAAGCAGGTTGCCGGCGATATAATCAAGGTCATCGTCCGTGAAAACGTCGATGCAGCTTCCTGAGGTGCTTATTGCCCAAACGCGCTCATTTTCACTTATAAGAAGAAGTATGCCGTCCTTGTTTTCACCTTGGCCGATTTCGTTTTCGTCATAAAAATCGTCGGCGTATTCCTCGGCGGTCTTGCCGTCGAGCGAGGAAGCCGTGACAACTGCGACATCAACACCATAGATTCGGTTTAGCTCGGCGAGCTTGCCGCTGTCGGCAAGCGCAGCCGGAACGAGAGAAACGCAGAGAAGAAATGCGAGAATAAAAGATAAAAGCTTCTTTTTCATGCCGCACCTCCTCAATGAAACAGCAGCCAGAACACGGCGTAGGCGGCGACCGAGGCTCCGGCGAATATCGAGCCGAAATACGTCCAGAACAGCCCCTTGTCAACCGGCAGATCACCGACAAATTTGCCGGTCTGACCGTTCATTGCAAAGGTGTATTTCTCGCCGTTCCACGTGGTGTTGAGTATCCACACGGGGTAGAGCGCATAATGCTTCCGTCCGCCGGAAAACTGCACGGACACATTCTCGGGAACAACGGAGTCGTAGCCCTGCACGGTGCTTTGAAGAACAAGATCCGAGCTGCGCTTAACGCGCTCGTTTGCTCTCTCGTTGCACTCATCCGAGCTTACGTCGTATTTGTCGGCAAGATAGCCGGACAGATAGGCCATGCTGAAATCCACAGCTTCGGAAAAATCGAACGGCTCGAGCGATTCCATAAGATCGTCCGGCATTTTCTTCGAGCCGTCAACCGGGATGTGGTCAAAGCTCATGCTGCCGCTGCGCAGAACGCTGTAGTGGCTGGTCTCGGTGTAATCGTAATCCTTATCCGACCAGAAACGTGTGCGCGTTGCGTGGTATCGCGCCTCGGCGTCGGAGTCGGTGTCAAACAGCCAGAAGGGAACATACACGCCCTTTATCTCATCGATGTGGTTTTCGCTTTTGAAGAGCTTCGGCAGAAGCTTTTTGCCGGTAAGGTGCTTTTTCAATGCCTCCTTAGCGGCCTTCTTATCGAGCTTGAAGGGAATGATATAGTCAGGCTTCAGCTCGCCGGAAAGCTGCGATTTGAATATGGTGGGATTGCCGCAGAACGGGCAGCTTGCCGCCGCCGTTGTCTCCTCCGCGATTATCTCGCCGCCGCAGCTTTGGCAGACATAGACGCACATACCGTCGCCGTCGCCGTCAAAACGCTCCTTTTCGTCGTCCGATATCCAGTTCATGTCGTCGGACTTATCATTTTTCAGGCTTTCATCATAGCTTTTGAGCGTTTCAAGCTCAAACTCGGTGTCGCAATACGGACACTTCATTTTCCTGGCTGCGCTGTCGTAGGCTATGAAGCCGCCGCAGCAGGGACATTTATATTGAACGGTATTCTTCGTTTCCATAAGCGTCAGACCTTATCGTTGTCGTTGAACGGGTCGCCGCATTTCGGGCAGAACTTCGGCGGATGCGACTGATCGGCAGGGACCCAGCCGCACTTATCGCACCTGTATCTCGGCGCGCCCGTAGGACGAGGCTTGCCGCACTCGGGGCAGAAATTATCCGTTGAAGTCGTGCCGCAGGAGCAGGTCCACGCGGAAGAAGAAGGCTGTGCCGGTGCTGCCTGCGCAGGAGCTGCCGCCTGCTGCTGGGCTGCCGCCATGCCGTAGAGTGCCTGAGCGTTTGCGCCGCCGGCGTTAGCTGCCATACCCATGCCCATGAAGCCTGCCATAGCGCCTGAGCTGTTGCCTGCTGCCGTGCGCATGGCGTCGGTCTGAGCGCCGATGACGGCGCCTGCTGCAAGAGCGGGATTTGCAAGTGCGGCGGCGCGCTGAAGCTCCTTGAGCTTTTCCGCGTCCTCTTCGGGGATGCTGACGGAGTTCATTGCTATTGAAACAACGCTTATTCCGCGCAGCTCCGACCATTTGCGCGTGAGCGTTTCGTTCATAAGGTCGCAAAGCTCAATGGTGTGCGCCGGGATCTGGTTCGGGCGCATTTCAAATGTCGAAAGACGTGCAAAGGCCGGCTGAAGCGCGCTGACAAACTCGGATTTAAGCTGCGAGTCGATTTCCGAGCGCTCGTAGGCCTGCTCAACATTGCCGCAGACGTTTGTGTAAAACAGCAGCGGATTTGTGATCTTATAGGAATAAACGCCGTTGCATCTGACTTCGGTGTCCGTATCAAGTCCTATACGGTTATCAACAATGCGGAAGGGGATGGGCGTTGCGGTGCCGAATCTGTTATCGACTATCTCCTTGGTGTTGAAGTAGTAAACGCGCTGATCCTTGCCGGTGTCGCCGCCGAAGGTAAAGCGCTTGCCGATGGTCTTGAAGGTGTCAAGTATCGCCTGACCGAGACTGCCGGAGAAAATGCTCGGCTCAGTCGATGCATCGTATGTAAACTGTCCCGGCTCTGCGCAGACCTCGACGACCTTGCCCTGCTCGACGATTATCATGCACTGTCCGTCGGCAACGGCAATGCCCGAGCCGCTGGAAATGATGTTGTCGTTGCCCCTGGTGTTCGACGAGCGCGAGCTTGTGCGCTTTGCACCCTTTACAACGAGTGTGTTTTTATCAATTGCGTCGCAGTAGAAAAACTCCTTCCACTGGTCTGCCATCGTTCCGCCGAGAGCGCCTGCGCCGGCCCTTATAAGTCCCATATCAATAAAACCCCTTTCAAGAATGAGTTGATTTTCAATGTATACTACATTTGCATGTAATTGCACAAATTATATCATGCACAAGCAGTGCTTTCAACAATTTTCAATACTTGCGGATATTAAATTATAGTGTTAAAATAAAGCGTTTGATAATAAAGGGGGTAAACTTCATGAGCATTATTAAAGACATAAACCTTGCGCCTTCCGGCGAGATGAAGATAAACTGGGTCGAGCGCAACATGCCCGTGCTGCGCGGTATCGGCCGCCGCTTTTCCGAGGAAAAGCCTTTTAAGGGACTCAAGGTCGCGCTTTCCGTCCACCTTGAGGCTAAAACCGCGTATCTGTGCCGCGTGATGGAAATGGGCGGCGCGGAAATGTATGTCACAGGCTCAAACCCTCTTTCCACTCAGGATGACGTTGCTGCGGCGCTGGCTGCCGGCGGCATGAACGTTTTCGCGGAATACGGCTGCACCGAGCAGCAGTATGAGGACTGCCTGCGCGAGGTGCTCAAGATCGGCCCCAATATCATCATTGACGACGGCGGCGACCTCGTCCATCTTATGCACGAGGAGTTTGCGGACCTCATCCCCGGCGTTATCGGCGGCTGCGAGGAGACAACGACCGGCATTAACCGCCTGCGCATCATGTCCGCTGCCGGTGCGCTGCGCTTCCCGATGGTCATGGTAAACGACGCCGACTGCAAGCATATGTTCGATAACCGCTACGGCACCGGCCAGAGCGTTTGGGACGGTATCTGCCGCACGACAAACCTCATCATCGCCGGCAAATACGTTGTCATATCCGGCTACGGCTGGTGCGGCAAGGGCGTGTCGCTCAGAGCAAAGGGATTGGGCGCCAAGGTCATCGTTACCGAAACCGACCCCATTCGCGCTCTCGAAGCCGTCATGGACGGATACGAGGTCATGCCCATGGCAGAGGCGGCAAAGATCGGCGATATATTCTGCACCGTTACCGGCGGCAGAGATATAATCACTGCAGAGCACTTCCCCCTGATGAAGGACGGCGCTATCCTCAGCAACGCAGGCCACTTCAATGTTGAGGTCGATATGGCGGCACTTGAGAAAATGGCGGTCAAAAAATACGAAGCGCGCCACAATATCCAGGGCTATGTCATGCCCGACGGCAGAACGCTTTTCACCATAGCCGAGGGCAGGCTTGTTAACCTTGCCGCAGCCGACGGTCACCCGGCGGAGATCATGGACATGAGCTTTGCAATTCAGGCGCTGTCGGCAAAATATCTTGCCGATAACCGCGGCAGGCTCGAGGCCGACGTTGTATCCGTTCCGCGCGAGATAGACTATGAGGTCGCAAGATGCAAGCTCGACGCGATGGGTGTCGGTATAGACAGTCTCAGCCGCGAGCAGGCCGAGTATCTCGGAAAATAAAAGAAGATAATAACTGCGAAAGGAGGCTCCTAAATGGACAACATGGAGAATATGGACTTTGAGGCCATGCGCGATAAGCAGGCCGACGAGCTCATGCAGCTTCTTGACGAGCGCAGAATGAAGGAGCTCCAGCTCCGCCTTGAGGACATGAATGAATTCGACGTTGCCGAGTTCCTGTCCGAGATCGGCGATAACCGCATGCCGATGGTGTTCAGGCTTTTGTCCAAGCAGATGGCGGCGGACGTTTTTGCAAACTTCGATTCTCCCGAGCAGGAGCAGATAATAAACTCCATCACAGACTCGGAGCTGTCGGCGATCATCGAAGAGCTTTACGTTGACGATGCCGTTGACATGATGGAGGAGCTGCCGGCAAACGTCGTAAAGCGCGTTATGCGCACTGCAACGCCGGAAACCAGACGGCTTATAAATCAGTACCTAAATTACCCCGAAAACTCGGCAGGCAGCATAATGACGGCCGAGTTCGTGGATCTCAAAAAATACATGAACGTGCGCGAATCTATCGCGCGCATACGCAGGATAGGCGAGGATAAGGAGACTATCTACACCTGCTTTGTCACCTCTGCCGACCGAAAGCTCGAGGGCGTTTTGTCCGTAAAGGATCTGCTCCTGTCAGACGATGAGACTGTCATCGAGGATATAATGGACACGAATATCGTGTTCTGCATGACGCACGATGACCAGGAGGAAGCGGCGGAAAAGATATCCGACTACGACCTCATGGCGCTGCCCGTTGTCGATAAGGAAGGCCGCCTCGTCGGCATCGTCACCGTTGACGACGTTATTGACGTTATGGAAGCCGAGGCAACCGAGGACTTCGAACTCATGGCCGCAATGACGCCTTCGGACAAGCCCTATTCGCGAACAAGCGCGTGGGATATGTGGAAGCGAAGAGTGCCGTGGCTTATGTTCCTCATGCTTTCGGCAACGTTCACGAGCATGATAATCAACTCCTTTGAGGATGCGCTCGCAGTGCAGGCCGTGCTCATCGGTTTTATCCCGATGCTTATGGGCACCGGCGGCAACTCCGGCGCGCAGGCATCAACGGCCGTTATACGAAGCATCTCCCTCGGCGATACCGAGCCGGAGGATGTCGGCCGCGTCATATGGAAGGAGTTTCGCGTTGCCATCCTGTGCGGTATAACGCTTGCCGCCGTAAACTTCGGAAAAATGCTGCTGGTGGACAGGCTGCTTCTTCATAACGACGGCGTTACGCTCACCGTTGCCGCCGTTGTCAGTCTTTCGATCGTGTTCATCGTTATGTTTGCAAAGGTCGTCGGCAGTGTGCTGCCCATAGCGGCAGAAAAGCTCGGCGTTGACCCGGCGGTCATGGC